>JAABUU010000440.1_pt1 | contig 93948 bp, 99 predicted proteins | sample 5559301 | NCBI WGS metagenome assembly JAABUU01 (sample SAMN10711884, study PRJNA513360) | rock metagenome | isolation source: Antarctica rocks | place: Antarctica: Victoria Land, Richard Nunatak white | reverse complement strand
ATATTATTCAATTATTTTTAAAGATCTGAATTCAGCTGATTCAGAGCTACAAGTATGTCTTAGAAAGTTTTGTCAAATAATGAATGCATGAAGTTCAGTAGTGATCGAGGAATTGCTGCTATGCGGGAAATTCGATCGCTCAGCGCATCGAAATATTCTCAATCTCGACTGCTAAATCAAACCTTGATATTTTTCGATTATTTTCGAAGCATTGAATTCGTCTGATTCAGAGCTACAATTATGCCTTTCAAAGTATGTGAGATAGTCAACGCGCAGAAATTGATTCGGGCGAGAGAAATGTTACTACTAGGTGAGCGATCAACCAGCGCAGTGAATCTTCTCAACCCCGATTACTAGGTCAAATCTGAATATTTTTCGATTATTTCTGAAGCATTGAATTCAGCTCAATCAGAGCTACAATTATGTCTCTCAAAGTATATCTAGTAGTCAATGCGCATATGTTGATTCGAGCGGGGGAAGGGTTACTACTAGGTGAGCGGTCACTCAGCGCAGTGAATCTTCTCAACCTCATTTACTAGGTCAAACCTCGATGTTTTTCAATTATTTTGAAAGCATTGAATTCAGCTAATTCAGAGCTACAATTATGCCTCTCAAAGTATGTGAGATAGTCAGCGCATCGAGGTTGATCCGAACGGATAATTCGATAGCAGATAGCAAATTCACCCATTCGCCCCGTCGATAGAGCTGAACACTGCTGCTAGAACTAATCACTGCTTCTAGAGCTGAGCATAGGTGAGAACAGGTAGATCTCGAGACATCAACATTCTCAACCTCATTTACTCGATCAAACCTTGATATAAATCAATTATTTTGACGACATTGAATTCAGCTAATTCAGAGCTACAATCATGTCTTTCAAAGTATGTGAGATAGTCAGCGCGCATATGTTGATTCGAGCGAGGGAAGAACTACTACTAGGGGGGTGATCATTCAGCGCAGTGAGTCTTTTCAACCTCGATTACTAGGTCAAACCTGCAGATTTTTCGATTATTTTGAAAGCATTGAATTCGACTCAATCAGAGCTACAATTATGTCTCTCAAAGTATGTGAGATAGTCAGCGCGCAGAAATTGATTCGAGCGGGGAAAGATGATGGCAGCTGAGCGATCGAGCGACCAAAATCGTCAATATTTCTCATCGCAGTTGTCGAGTCAAACCTTCATATTTTCGAATTATTTTTGAAGCGTTGAAGTCGTTTGAGTCGACTCTACAATTGTTGTCATAGAAAGTATCGAGCTCGAGCACGTCTAGTAGAAATTCGAGGCAGGTGACGAATTGATCGAGAAGCAGATGACGAATCGACGTGTCAAGACGATCGTCGTCGAAGTCGATGAGAGCGTCATCTGCTCAGATGACGATCGAAAATAAGAGATAGATGAATGCTTGATGATCGATGAACATCTTGATAGAAATGTCGATCAGCTTCAATTTGAATCATCAATGTTCAAAAGCTCAAATTATGATCAGCAGTTCTTTATCATATATCTTGTAGTTGCATTCAGCAGAAAACATGTTCTTGCTATAGAAGACAATCAAATGTAGAACATCTTTGTCATCATAATGAAATAAAACTTCATCATTGACGTAGTTGAATGAGTTGATTTCAAGAATGAAATCGCAAGTCTGATCAAAGTGACAAAGTATAAAAGTCTCAGTCATACATCTCTTCATGTGATCAAATGCAGTTTGACAGACTTCATTTCATTCAAATATGATCTTCTTTTGAATGAGTTGAATTATTGAATGAACAATCTTCAAAAAGTTCTTGATGAAACATTGATAAAAATTGCAAAAGTCAATGAAGAACTGTATCTGAGTGAGATTATTGAGTGTAGATCAATCAACGACTGCTTGCATCTTTCGTGAATTCATCTTAAGTTTCTCGATTGACATCAAAAGTTCTAAAAAGATGATTTTCTGAACATGAAACTTGCATTTATCGATGTCTATCTGTAGATCAACTTCTCATAGTCTATTTAAGATCAATTGTACATGTTGCTTATGTTTCTTCAAGATCTTGCTGTAGATGATAATGTCATCTAGATAGATCTGACAAAACTGATGCAGATATTTGAATAATACGTTGTTTATATAATGTTGATAGAATGTTGATTCATTGATTAATTTAAAGAGCATTACATGATATTTGTATGAGTTGAAGAAAATAATAAAGATAGTCAAATCTTTGCTATTTGAGTGCATGTGTAGCTTGTTGAACATGACAATGATGTTCAATTGAATCAGATACTTGCTTTCTTGTATATGAGCGAGAATCTCATCTATCAATGACAAAGAGTAGCAATCTCGTTTAATCAAAGCATTGAGCTTTCTGTAATTGACACAGAAACACAGACTTTCGTCTTTTTTTTCAGCGAATAAGATGAGCGAGATGTATGATGCAAAGCTGAAGAAAATGAATTCTTTGTTCAGATGATCAATCAGATATTTCTTTATTTTCTGAAGCTTGTGATTGAACATCTGATATAGTCTGCTTTGCAAAAGCATTTCTTCATCGATCAACTTAATTTTATGATCATAAAAATGATGCAATGATAGTTGATCAATAATTGCTCGATCGAAGACATCTAAATAGTCGTGATATTCAGAGAAAAGCTTGATCTTGACTTGCTCAAGAGCTTCAGTGTGAAAAAGCTCATGCAGATTCACTTTTTCAGACTTGTTTTCAACTGTAATTATGAGTCGATTGATTTTCAAGATGATAACAGCAAAGATCTTGACATCTGATCATTTGATTAACATTTTATATGTCACTGTCTTTATCATTGCTATGTTCATTGAATTGAAAGAAAATGAATTTAGATTGAACATTGATTTAGAATTTTTGATGTTAGTTAAAGTTGCATCACACAATTTTAACTGTTCAATTAATTTAATTGACTTCTCATTAAATTGATTGAAAGAGAATGATTTCAGACTGAGTTGAGATGTAGTGAAAGATCTCTTCAGTATATGAGTAGAAGTCAAACTTTTCTGCTTCGTGATTGTCTTGTTGCTTGTGAATAGAACAATTGATTTATGATTAAAGATGAAATTCGAAAATCGAAGAAAATCAATTTGCATATCAATTACTAGATTGATTTTGTTCATTCATGTTTTTTCAAGAATCATTTGATGTTGATCTAATTGAATAATTAACATAGAAGCTGTTTCAATTGTATGATTTTGAACAGTCAGATTTGAATAAATGATATAAGTAATGAGTTTTTTAGCATAATGATCATCAAATTCTTGAATTGACTTTGCTTTGATCAAAGTCAAAGACTCAATTTGCAACTGATCATAAACAATCTGTGTGATCACTTCATCAATGAACGAATAATCAGCAACTTTGATGTTAATCAATGATTTCAATGAGTAATTAATTTCATTACTAGAAAGTACACATTCAATAGTCAAAGATTCAGAAGCAAAAAAGTCATCTGACATGCTCATCGTTGAAGAAATTAACATCTCTTTCATCGCGTCTTTGATGAAAGTCTCTAGTTTTTTGTCTCATTATTTTCAGAAGACATTTTCTTATTCTCTTTATTCTTTGAAATGATAATTTCATGTAGATGAAGAATGAATGCATGAAATGTTAAAATGTTAATCTTGTTCTGAGAACAATTCTTGAATAAGTGATCTGAGATCTTGCAAATATAGCAGACGATAAATGATTTGACTGACTCAGAAGTAGAAAAGATAGTTGACTTGATATATTCAATTATCAAAGTCATCAATGCTGACAATGAAGTAACAATGCATTTATCAGATATGACAGTGACTTTGATGATGACAATGCAAAGCTAATTGCGTAGCTGATAGTTGACTCGCTGTTTATTATTCACATCTTGAAGAAAGATTCTTAAGCAAGTGAGCGAAGTAAAATTCTTTGAACAAATTGATAAAGCATTCTGCAAGCAATTATTGATTTTATTCTGAAGATTGTTCATCAGAATGCAATCATCGTAGTCTAGATAGTTGAATAGCTTCATAAAGTTGAAGTAGAAGACATTGAAAGACTTGTCTGTTTATCTTAGAACGTTGTACTTGCAACGACACTTTCAATTTCTATTCAGTTCATTGTATATTTCTTTCAGATGCTCAAATAGTTCATTGATTGAAATGTATGAATGCAAAGCATCATGTTGATATTGAGCAAAGATGTATTCAGCAGTATCATCTTCTAGTTTAGATATCACATAAACAATACAGATATTTTCATTATTGAAGTGATTGACATTAGTCTGAAGCTTGTTGTTTATCTTGATTCTTCAGCTGTCTCATGTTGATTCATCTTCATTAATGAATATAGATGAGTTCAAAAACTTGAAGAACTTGTGATGATCATTATTGAATAAAGTGAATGATTTACATCAAGTATGATTCTCGATAAATTGACGAGATAGAGATTTCATAAACTGATGAGATTGAGATTGATTTGCTGAACGCTGTTTCTTTTTTAGACTTAAGACTTTCTTTCATAAATTGATGATAGTTTTTTCTTGAGTGTTTATTGTCATTTGATTATTCTTTAGCTCATCAAGTCTTTTGATGTGATCAACTTGAACATTGATTCATTGATTGTTGAGTTTCAAAGTCATGTTTCGTTGATTTCTTAGCTCAATCAGCATCTTGATGATCTCATCTGATTGATCAATAGCTCATTGACGAAGTTGCTAACTTATGTTGATGTTTCATGAAATAATGACATTCTGAGATTTCGCTGAAGCATCGAAAGAAATAAGAAAAACTCGTTTACTAGCAATGCTTTTAAGCAGATGAGTTGTTCATGACTCAACTGATTCAGAGTCGTATATCATTGTAAGAAAGATAAAAGTAAATTTGATTGTAATAAGATTGAGTAATTGATTTGATAAATTTGAGTAAATTTGCAAATGTGTTTTAATGAAAGTAATTCAAAGAATTTCTTGCAAATTTTCTGAATAAACGAAGTAAATTATTTCATATCATCTACACGTTGATAGCAAAGTAGTTGATTAGCATTTATTTACTGTTAGAGATTGATCTAAAGCGAGTCATAAAGATGTCATTTAACTAATAGATAAATGCTAAGAAAGAAAAGTATTTACAGAAAAGAACTCGATTTTTATATGTATGTTTCTCAGCTCTGTGCTAAACTCGATTGAGTTGATGTCTTACACATATAATGCAGAGTCTCAATAATATCATCTTTAGATCAGATTCTCACTAAACTCGATTAAAATGAAATCAGATGAAGACTAAATGAAGAATAGATGAAAACTAGAATCATAACAAGTATAATCTGAAAATGATCATTTATGTCTTTAGTTGATTCAGAACTATTGATCATTGACATTTTAGTTAAAGCATTGACTTTGAAGTTTATTTTGTCTGATTGAAAGATAATCTGAAAGTTAAACTTTAATAAAATATTCAAATAGTTTGCTTATCATTGAGTCAGCTGTTTGTTTTTCATAAAAATCTTCAAAGTTTGATGATCAGTAAACATCTGAATAAATAGCTTAATATCTTCTAGTTTGAATCATCAGTGTTTGAAACATCAAATGATAGTTAGCAATTTCTTGTCATAGATGTGATAATTGCATTCAGCTGAAATCATGCTTTTGCTATAAAAGACTATCGAGTGAAGCATACTTTCATCATTGTACTGAAATAGTATGTCATCTTTTACATAGTTGAATGCATCAATTTTCAAAATAGCTTGATGTTTGACATTGAAATGATGCAGAATTGAAGTTGAGCTGATCTGCTTCTTTAAATTGTTAAAGACTTCTACACAGATTTCATTTCAAACAAAAGATGTATCTTTTCAAGTCAGCTGAGTGAATGACTTAACTAGTTTTGAAAAGTTCTTGATGAAGCATTGATAGAAATTGATGAAATCAACAAAGTCTTGTATCTCTTTTAGATGTAGCTCAATTGACTATAACTTTCACTTTGATAGAATTCATGCAAAGATCTTGTTTAAATATTATAACTTTTAAAAAGATTGTTTCTTTTACATTGAATTTGCACTTTCAAATATTTATTTGCAAATCAGCGTCTTGTAGATGATCTATTATCATCTTGACATGTTGTTTATGCTTCTTTTGAATCTTGTTGTATATGAGAATGTCGTTTAAATAAGCTTGACAGAAATCATTTAAAAAGTCTCATAAAACATCATTCATATATTGCTGAAATGAGATCAAATCATTTGTTAATTCAAATGATAGAATCTTTGATTTATACACTTCTAGAGCGATAATGAAGATTGTATAGTTCTCACTATTGAAGTGCATACAAAGTTTGTTGAAAGCGAAAATTATATTCAGTTGAATCAGATGCTTGCAGTCAACAATTTTGTCAATTCTCTCATTTATGAGCGATAAAGAATAATGATTTCTTTTGATAATAACATTAAGCTTTTGATAATCAATGCAGAAGCAAAAATCATCATTGATCTTCAGAATGAATAAAATGAGTGAGAAATATGAAATTTTACTAAAAGTAATAAAATTCTTTGACAGATTTTCATTCAAATATTTTTTGATCTTCTGAAACTTGTAAAATGACATTTGATAAGCTCAACATTTAGAAGAAGTAACATCGTTAGTGAGCTCTATCTTATGATCATATGAACGATGAGATGATAGCTTATTGACTTGAACTCAATCAAACACATCAAGAAAATTCTGATATTTCAAAGATAATTTGACTTTGATGTCTTCTAGATTTTGAGCTGATGCATTGATGAAAGCAACGTCTAGAACATTCAGTTTGCATTAAGTGTTGTAGATTATTTTTCTATCAATATCTTTGATCAACATGACAAAAATCTTGATGCAATTCTTCTTTGATCATTTAATTAATGCATGAAAAGATGCAGCTTTCACACTGAACATAGAAAAGTTCTTTTTCAAAGCAGTAGAAGCTGATCATTGAAGCACTTTGAAAGCTGAACTGATAAAAGAATTTGATGATCATGATCATTTTGAGTGTGAAGTTCTGACTGACATCAAAAAAACAGAAATGAAAGCTTTTAATTGATTCAAAAAAACGATGACATCATTTTGTATATTTAGTAGTATTTCATTTTTATTCATTCAGAGCTTTTCTAATATGACATCATGATGATTTATATCAGTTATTAACATTGAAACAGTCAATTTCTTATAACTTTTGACTGTGAGATTGAGTAGAATTTTATGAATAATGATTTTCTTCGTCAGCTTTTCATCATATTCTCTTATTAACTTCTCTTTAACTAGTCATATGAATTGAATTTCAAGCTTCTGACATATTTGATCAACTAACTTTGTATGAATCAAAATGTAAATCATCAAGTCACTATTTATCAAAGATTGTAGCTTGAAGAATTCATCTTGCAAGAATAGAATGACATTGACTAAAAATAACTTTTCAAAGTAGTTCTCTTTGATAGATGAAATTTCGTTGATTAAATTGCACAAAGAAATAATCTTTATCTCTTCAATGACTTTGAAAGAAATGACTAGTTTTTTGAATCAGACTCTGAATCAAAGTTCAAAGAATGATCAAACTTGTCATTTAATGTGTTAATTTTGAAAGATTTATTCAAACATTCTTTAGAAGTATGATCAGACTTATGACAAAGAAAGCAGTTTTCAATTAGTAAGTCATTTTCTTTGATGTTAGTCAAAACAGCATCATGTAATTTTGACTGATCAGTCATCTTCATTTCTATGATTCTACAAGTAGCTTTGATTGATTTCTTCACGAAGATGATCTGTTTAGTTGTTCAAACTTTGATCATTGCTTCTCTATCTTTGATCTTTCAAATAACTCGTTGATCATTATTCAATTGAATGAGATAAAAATGAATTTCTTTCAGAGTATTGAGTTGAATCAATTAAGTTACTCAAGCAAATCAAAGTTGAGAGTTTATTTTATTCTTTAAATCAATGATTAGCTGTTTTTCTTGATAGTTTAAATAAAAAAATAGTCATTGAAATTGAGTATAAAACTCACTGAATTTCTTCTGTTCTTGAATTAAGTTATAGTAGTTTCTATGAAAGTTGACTTCTTTATTTGAATCATTGAATAACTGAGCTAACTCTTTCAAAAACTCATTGATGATCTTGTATGAGTTGAAACAGTCATGTTTGCATCTTGACTGAGTGATCTCAGCTGCATCATCGAATAATCTGAAATGTACATAGCTCAGCTTGACTTGTTCACTTGAAAAGAGATCAACGTTGATTTTCAGCTTGTTCTGAACTTTTTCATATCAATTCTCTCAGATAAAATTCTTTTCATCAGTGAACAATGAAGAATCAAGTATTTTCTGAAATTTAAAATGCTTAAAGTAGATTAATGATGATGAGATAATTTCTCTAGCTTGTAGTTTAGCTTTCAGCTCTTTGCATCGTTTCTTCAAAGCTTTTATAATCATAGAAGATGTTATGATTTCAACAAATGAATCATTATCTTCAACAATGAAGAATGAAGCTTCAAAATACTCTTTGAAGAGATGAGACATGATGAGAAAGAAAGAAAAGATTGAATTGAATGAGTGTTTTTTAAAAGAAAGAAATCGAGCGAAGAATGATGCTCAACAATAAAAGATGAAGTCATTTTTATTGTTTGATTTGAGAATTGATTGATTCTCTAGCAATCAATGAAGATTCTTTATCGCTGATTTTATTAATTGAGATGAACGATGTGTACTTAATGAGCTGTAAGTCGTTTAGCAATTCAATCAGTTTCGCTGTTAATTCTATAGATTTTCTAGTGTTGTTCTGTCTTTTAATTGCGTTGATCATCAGATAAATGAATTTCTTTAAACTCAATTTGTCTGAATGAGTATATTGAATGAGTAATGAATATCTGTATTGTATGATAAATGAGATTCTTAATGTAATGTTGAGATCATGTCTACATCATTCAATCAAAGAAACTCAAAGTTGATATGTATGTATTGTTCTTTAAAGATAATTATAACAAGACATTAAGAATACAAAAGAGAAAAAGTGCAAGCTCTTTTATAAATAATGACTTGAGATTGCGCTAGACTCGATACAGATGTGATGTAATAGATCAGATGTATTTATCTAAAAAAATGATGAAAGAAATGAATGAAGAAAGTGTTGAATAAATGAAAAGAAGTGCTGAGAATGATTTGAAGAGATGTGCTAGATTCAAACTAGACATAGCATCATGACTTGCTTTAATCAAATTGATTAAAGTTAGATCTGAACTCTGATTGATTCAGACATGTTTATAACATTACTTATGTTTAAATTTTTTTTTAATTTGCTTGAGTTTTTGAACTTATTGCATAAAGTATGACATTCACAATTTATAAAGAATGACAATGATAGATTTTAATACTTTTAACAATCAATATTTTAAATATTTATTTAATTTCATGTTTCAGATTTGCGTTGTCATGAGACTGTTTACATCATTCTTACAAAATAATTAGTAAAAAGAAAGAGATCAAGATCTGAATTAATGATAAAAGAGTTGAAGAGCATTTTTCAAGTGTACATATAAATATCATGATGATTTGTAAATAAAAATGAAGACATACACGTTTTACAGTATCTTTTTACTAGCATGATCATTGCACATGTTCATTGTTTGCTTTCTTTGTTACTCAGATACAACTTTTTATATTGCATCTGTATTCTATTTCTTAACATTGAAACTCAATGTAAAAATATTATTTTTATGATATCTTGAATAAAACAGTTGATTGAACAGCAGAGAGTAACATGATATTTTTATAATGATCAAAAAGTTTATGAAAGATTTAAAGTGAAAATCAATTTGATTCTGAAATACAAGAAATTGATATAGTGAATTTATTTCACTTAAAAATATTGATGAAAGTTATTTAAGTCACAGAATTTTCACAGTTGAAACTAGAAAAAATGTATATCTTCAACTGATGAAAACTGTTTCTCTTTGAGCAAAGATACAACAGCAAAGAAGAAAGAAACTGATTTTTACAGATGATTAACACTCAAAAGAGATACTTTGATCAGAAGAAAAGTTCATTTGATTTCAAGACTTGCAAAAAATAAACAGTGAAAGCAAGAATCAAAGAATAAATTCAAAGCAATGTAAACAAAAGTATGAGAAATGACATCAGTTTCAGTAGTGAATCATGTTTCAGCAAAAGCATAAGATTGAGCATTGTTTATTATTGTTTATTAAATAAAAGAAGAAAAAAGAAAAGCATTTTGATCAGTTGTAACAATTGCAAAAAAAGAAAGAAGAACTTCAATGAATTAAGAAGCAAAAACAAAATAATGAGATTTTTTTAACTGCTTTATTATTTTTGCTATTTTGTATTTCATTCTTACAATTCTTAATATCAACTCACAGCAACAAAATGACAAACTCATTAAAAACATTTGTTGTAAACACAAGTGCTACGCTCATCAACTTTCAAGTCAGCTTAAAAATAAACATGATCACAATGTTGTTTTTGAAATATCTGACATTCATGTCATTGCTTGAAACTTTGAAAGTTTTGTATTTTAAAAAAAAGAACATGATTGATTTTTTAAAAAAATATAAAGACTTCTGTGATGATTATAAGTTGAATCAGATTGATTGATTTCACAAGCTGTCAAGATACTGCAACAAGATCATTGATGATAACATTAAAACTATGATCAAATATATTAACTTTAATTAACAAAAATTGAAGAAAATGATGAAGAAAAAGTATAAAAAAATGACACTGATCAACAGCTGAATTCTTGAATTTTTCTGAAAATCTTCAAGAATAAGTTTTATATCATGAAGAATGATCTGAAACTGTACAATCAACAATACAAAAGTATATTGCATTCATTAATAAAATGCAAGCAGATGAATGAGTATATTAAATGTTGCTGATTTGTCAAGAATCTTTCATTTATATTAAGTGAAAAGATCATATGAAAGTGTGCATTTAATTTTGAAGATTTCAGTTTCATGAACTTCAAGAAAGTTAATGATGCAATAATGATTTACTGCAACTTTGTTAAAGCATTGTTGAAATTTTTGATCATGATTAAGAATTTCAATGATTTCAGCAAGCTTGTGAATGAATATCAGATCAAGCAATCAATAATGTCAGACAAGTTCTTTGATTCTTTGATAGTAATACAATTCAATGATACAACAATGAATAAAATGATAAATAAGTTTGAAATGATGATGCTTTCTTTGCAAACAACAATGAAAAAGATTGAATCTTTCATGCAAAACATGACAGCATCTGTCTTAATGCTCAACATTTATATTTTATATGAACTCATCACATTTGCTCATTTAACAATGTCAATGTCATCATCATTTTTACTTTCAAAAAGTGAACAAGCATCTTTCATGTTTAAAATGAAAGAATGCTTCTTTTATGAAGAAATAAAATGTCAAAAGATCAGATGTTGTTAACTGAATATTTATAAAATAAAAGAGAAAATACATATAAATGAAATAAACAGACTTTGAATGAAACTCATTGAAAGAAATGACAGATTAACATCTTTCACATTGAGTTATTTTCAGAAAGAATTAATTGACAATGCTTTGAAGAAACAGAGTCAGCAAATGAAAGCAAAACATGTTAATATCATCAAATTAACAAGTGTAAAAACAATGATCATGAAAAAAGCAAAGAATACAGATGAGAAACAGAAATAAAATGAAGAAGTAATGATTATCACAGCTTGACATGATTATAAGTCAGATGAGAATGCAATGAAGACAGCAATACAACAGAGAATGAGTTCAAATTGAACTTGAAGAAAAAAAGTAAGAAAAGAAGAATGTCTATCAAGCATGAAGAATTTGCACTCTGAAAAATATTTATCAATTTCAAAAACATTCTTGAAGAAGTGAATAAATGAGAATGTGATCATGCAAAATGCAGCTGTTTTTAAGAAAATGATAAAAACAATGAAAAAATTAATGAGAAAGAATTCAGATGACAGCAAGATAAAATCAGATAATTAAAACAAGAAAATGCAAAACATAGTAGAAAAATGCATAAATACAAAAAACATGATGCATATTATAACAAATCAGAAGATGCAAAATGTAAGCATTGAATAAATATTTACATATTCATTTATTCTTCTTTAAGCTCTTTATGCTTAAGTAAAATAACATAAAAAAATAAAAATAAAAAAAACTAATGATGTGCAAGTAACAGCAGTAAAATTTGAAGATTTTTCATTTGAAAAGTTAAATGTGATTCTGTATGCAATGATGTGTTCAAGAACACAAGTGCTGATGAGCGATGAGATTTACATTAAGACACTGCTTGATAATGATGCTGAAATCAACATTATGTCTGAAACTTTTGTTGCAAGAACTCAGTTGTTTATGCAATGAAACATTCATTTAAATATGATAAAAGTCAGCGAAGCAAAGATTAACATCATTGAATGCTGCAATGATGTGAAAATCAATATTGACGAAGCAAAATCAATGATTTCAATATTTATGATTGAAAACGATAAGTACACTTTGATACTGAGCAGATCATATGAGTGAAAGATGTATTTATGCATCAATAACATTTTAAAAGAAACTTGTAAAATGACAGTCATTGATGATGATGAAAGAATGATGTTTTTTAAATCAATTTTAACACACAATTTTGTTAATCAAAATGTGTTGAAAATATTTTTCAAGAAAGTGAAAGACTTTTTAAATAAGTAAATGAGTGTTTTGTCAAGAGCATATTTGCAATGAAAAGTGTAAGCTTGAAGACTGTCAATTTAACGCGTTTGAAAAGTTCTGAAATGTTCATCAAGATTGAAGAAGAAAAGAAAAAAAAAGATTGAAGTTTCATTCAACAATTTTGCTTAAATGATAACATGCAATGCATATAAATATTATGATGTCATTCAAACAGACTTGCAATGCAAATGACATGAAGATTTGATCTGAGTTCAATTTGTCAGCATGAGAAGATAAATTATATCAAAGTAGCAACAACATACAAGAAAAAAGCTCAGAAGATTCAATCTGTGAATTCATCAAAGTTGAATGACTTGATATCAGAAAATTTGACAAACTGAAAATAAATTTTATTGACTCAGATCAAATTGAATATGACAGAGATGAAGTCAGAAAGATACAATCATTGACTGTTTTTCAAATTTTTCAAAATTGCTTGAAAGTTCAGACTGACTTCAAAGCGAGTGAAAAGAATAATATGCAATGATGCTTTAACTTTATAAAAGAAGAATTTACTATTGAAAATGTTGTTTAACATAGAAGTAACAATGATCTGAAACTTCTCAAAAATGAGAAAGATAAAAAACATAGTTTCATTCTCACAACAAATTCAAATGATATTGCATGATGCATGATAAACACTTGATTTTTCAATCTTTAAAACACTTCATCAAATCATCATAGACATGCTCAAGAATTGAATAAAGCATAATATACTGAAATCTTGTTATGATTTATATCAAAATTTCTGATTTCTGATCAAGAAAAAGTTCAATCAGTATCACATGATCAATGCAACAATGAATATGAACAAGATTATCATTAAAAATGTCAATTTATTCTCAAATGTAAATGAATTCTTTGAAGAATTTATTAATATGATTATGATCTTTCTGATAGATTTGTTTTCTAAGTACAATCAAATTATGCTGACAAAAATATATTAAAATCTCACAGCATTCATAACATTTCTGAAATTATTGCAACAGATGATGTTATCACAAGATGTCATCAACTTCGTTGCTCAGTTTGTTAAAATCATAATCAAGATATTGAAAAATCTTCTTGAAATATGCAGATCTTTTCTCGATGATATTGAAGTAAAGAAATCAAAGACAATTTATGATAATGCAAAGATTACTTCAGAAGTGCATCAGTTTATGCTGAAGCATATTAAGAATCTTGACTTTGTATTCTTGAACTTTAAACTCATCAATTGCATCATATCTGACAAAAAGTTGCAATTTTGCATGTTGAGCATAAAGATTGTAAAATTTGTTTGTGACTTTCATGATTGCAGATCAGAAGATTTCAAAATTATCAAGATTCTAGCATGATGTTTCTGTCATAATGTCATATTTGCTTGAATGTTCATTGAAGTATGCATGTATTATCAAGTGTGAATAGAGAATTTCATCTTAATTGCAGCATCAATATTTCAGCTCTTCAAAAAGAAAATCAAATTTGTGTGAGAAAGAGAACAAGAGAAAGTCATGAACAAGCTGAAGTTGACATTGATCATTGCATTAATCATGAGAAGTCTGAACTACTTTAAGCAAACAGAAAAAATTGTTCTTGTCATGAATACAAGTCTTCAAGAAAAAGAAGTGATGTTACAGCAGACAGCATTGAATTCTAAGAATCAACATTTCATATGATATAAAAGTGAGTTATGAAATGAGTAAAAGACAAGATATGATGTTGAAAAGCAAGAATGCAGAAATATGATGAAGACATTGAAGAAGATTCATTACTGACTATATGACATGAAGTTCATTATTGAAATAGATATCAATACTCTGATGATGCAACTGAATTAATTTGCATCAGACTTATCAGAAACATAGATGACATGATAATTTACTTGAATTCACTTGTTTGATTTTGATGTTCATCATGTTTTCAATTGCAAGCATAATGCACTTGATGAACTCTCATGCAGATTCAGAAAATCTTCAAACAATGAAGATGAAATTCATGAAAAAGACATAAATGACTTCATTAATACTCAGTTAAATTTCATTCATCTTTGCTCAGTCAATATAATTGTTGAAGAAGACATGTTAATATTGAAAAATTCATATTCAGAATACTTCAAGAAAATAGCTCATTATTTAATTTTTCTATTGCACTCATTCAAAATATCAACAAAAGAATTTTGAAAGTTCAAATATGAAGCGCTGAAATTCATGATTCAAGATAAACATTTGTTTAAAAGATTCAACAAGATTGCTTCTGTGCAAAGAATGATGAATTTTCAAAAAGAATGCAGTAATATTTTGCAGAAACTGCATGATGAAAGTGATCATCATGAAAGAAAGAAAATATATCAAAAGATGATCAATAAATATCGATGAAAGAAAATATGAAAGAATACATGCATATATGTAAAATTCTGTAAAGAATGTCAATTACAAGCATCAAGATGAAAGAAGAAAACTTTGCATCTTATTTGAATCTTGAAAGTTTGAAAGAAGATTGAGATGAATGTCATTCACATGTTTTCAAGTGAAGAGAAACATTATATTGTCTTGACAAGAAATAACTTCTTGAAATGAGTAAAAGAAAGAGTTTTGAAAGCAGCAACTTTGAAAGTGATAGCAAAATTTCTGTAAAAAGATGTGATTTGCAAACACAATTATTTGAGAAGATTTGTCATGAACAAAGAATTGAAGAACAAAGAAATTGTAGAAATGCTGATTGAGAAATATAAGATAAAGTGAGTAATGATGTTGACTTATCATTTACAGATAAATGATCTTGTGAAGAAAAATCATACAACTGTTGTGAATGTCTTGATCAAGATGACAGTCAATGAAAGCATAAAATGAGTCAGAAGCTTTGTCAATGTGCTATGAGTAAACAGAATCATCATGAAAACTTTCATTAAAATGACTTCATATTGTGTCTTGTATGATTGCAATGTTGTTCTTTCTATAGAGTTTAATATTTCAATCTGACAGATTCTTTCATGAAACAATGTTTGTACAATTGATGAGTTATTAACTCTTCATGCTCAACAACTTGAATGCAGAGACGAGAATTTGAAGAAGATCATGCTGCATTTGAGAAGAATGAGAAAGATCAACAAAGATGTATAAGATGATCACAGATGAGTTCATACTAGTTCAATTCTGAAGAATGATTTTATACTGCTGCATGACATTAAATTGAACAACATGCATATGCTGAAATTGACATGAAGATGATTGAAATCTTTTCAAGTAATGAAGATGAACATTGAAAAAGAATGATATAAAATTGCAAAGTTTGACAAAGCAATCTTGAAAGAAATTATTATGATTTTAGCTATGCATCTTCATTGATAGCTATGTTGATGACTATGTTGATGATTATGTTGATGACTATTCTGAGAACTATCATTGATTGCTCATCACTAAAGCATAAACTTATTTTGAAGTCAACTTTATTCAGAGTTAGCTTATGTTCTTCTGAGTCATATAAATAGTTGATTCTTCTCTTTTAAATACTTTTCTTTCTTAGCATTTATATACTTGTTACATTACACTCATATGATTCACTTTATGCTGATTTTTAACAGAAATGATTGCAGAAAATAAATTGAAAAAGCATGTAAATTGAGCATTAAAAAGTGAGATCAGTAATGAACAGAAGAATGAAGATCAGAATCTATCAATGACAACATTCATTAAGAAAATCATGTCAGAAATTGCAATCAATGTTTTGATCAGAAATTTGAATGCATTGCTGAATTTTATTCATTATTAACTGAGAATCTCTGTAAACTTGAAAAGAGCATCTGTTGCTGAAACTTCTGTTGAATTGAAATAAAATTATTTACATTCAAGAATGCAGCTTCAATAACATTATTTTGTATAACATTACTTGTATTAATGCTTTTTCTATCAAGCTGTCAAGAAGCAAAGTTGATGCAAGAAGATTATGAGTTGTTAAGAATGTTATAAAGTTGCTTTGAGTTGTTTAAACATATGAAAAGAAGAATGAGAGTGAAGATGCAGACATCTGCAATGTCAATACTGAATTACTTCAGTATTGAAGATTGAAAGATATGTGCTAAAGTGCACTGCATAATGATTAAAGCTAAAACTTAAAGCAAAAATCAAAATCAATTGATGATTATATATCAGAAAATATATCAAGATTGAAGATTGAAAATATATCAAAATCAACTTAAACAATACATGATAAAACAACATGATGTTACATCAAGTTGATTTAACTCATGTGATGTGCAGCAGATAATGTAGAAAAATAGTCAATTAGTCAGCTGAGAAATTTGTTACTAATATTGAGTCATCAACACTTTTTCAGCTATGACAAGTGCAAATTGCAGAAGAATTATTTGCAAAATTGCAAGTAATTTCTACTAATGCTGAGCTTTAAAAGACTCAGCATGTATTCTTTATCTTTCAACATAATTATCATTTCTATCATTTGAACTTGCATTAAAACATTTAAAAATTTTATGTATTTCATCATTTTTATTATTTGAACTCACATTAAAATTATTAAATATTTCATATAATTCATCACTCAACATTTGATTTCTCAAACATTAAAAGTTCACATCAAAGCTTTTGTCAACAAAAGCTTTTACATATTTTCTCAAAAGAATTTCATTTGAATTCTTTAATTATTTTTACTTTCATCATTTTAATAACATTCACTCAAGCAAGCTCTGTAAAAATGTTGCATCATTTGAAACACTTCATAAACAATTAAAAAGAATTAACTGATTACTTGAACTCTTTGCATACAGAACAAGAATGACAGACAGCAATTTGTTAATTTTGAGATCAGATTATGCAATTACACGTCAATGTAAAGAATTTGATGTACAGCTTCGTGAAATTTCTTGATAATAACTCACTTTATTCAAGAATGATTAGCAAGAAAGAAGAATGAAAAACAATGAATATTAAGCATGAAAGAATTGAAAAAGAGAGAAGAGATATAGCTGAAGCAAAAAGAGTCGTGATGAACAGATGAGACTCAAAGCTATTGAATTTTTGAAGTTCAAAGAAAAATTCTTCATTGTATTTAGTAAAAAGAGAAGCAATGAATAAAATGCATGCAATCATTGCAAAAATTCAGAATGAGCATCTGATCAAAGCAATGATAAAGCAGATAGTATATCATAGAGCGATGCAGATAACTTTCAACAGAGATCAAGTTTCAATCTTTTCATTCTCACAATTTATAAACTTCAACAAATTGATTGTAAATCAAGTTGAAATTATGTTAATGAACAAGAAGTTAAATCACATAAACTGAAAATGAGTAAAGTCTGACGTGTTATGTAAATGTATCAGCGACATGATTTTGAAAACAGATCATGTTGAGACTGTTTTTAGCTCATCAGCAGTTTTGCAGTTCAATTTCAAAAGAAAATCAAGATCATTGATACTGTTGTTGCAATCAAGACACTCATCAATAATGTTGAAGAATGAAGATTCATACTTCATGTTGATTGCAAGCAATGTAGTAATGATTTCAAATCTTAATTCATTAATGTCAGCAATGCAAAGTCTGATGATAAAATCTCATTAATCATCAAGAGTTGTCATATCAATTTCTTCTGACATGATTACTTTGTTCACGTCGTTAAATTCTTCAAGAACATCATGCATACATCTTTTTATATCTTTTCATTTTCTTATCTTAATCACTTCAACATTCTCAAAGCTAGCAGAATATGATGAGCAAAGACTTGCTTTCTTGCTAAATGTAATCATGAATAACAAAAAGATTCTTCTACAGTACAGCTTAGAAACAAAAATAAGTAATATTGTGAATGTTTGTAAGAAAGCTATCATTGCAACAATAATAAAAAGTGTATGATCAAAAGTTCAATGATTGTATTATTAAATCATTGAAAATATTTGAAAAATGAAAGAGAGTAAAGCATGCTCTTGCATACAAGTGTTTCATACATGAAAGCAGAGACTCAATTATCTTGATTTAATATCTTTGATTATAACAATGAAGTTGCTGAAAGAATATTGTTTCAAAACTAAGAATGAAAAAATGTTTATATATCATTCACATTTTCAAAGACTGAAAAATAGACTTAAGTTATTGATGAATGAGCTGTCATTTGAAATACTTATTGATCATATAAATATCATATACAACTATAAATTTCAACTAAAGTTCATGAAAATCAATGTCATTTTTGCAGACTGATTTCATTGAAATAGTTGCTTCTTTTGCTTCATTGACTCACTACAACTATTTCAACTATGATTGCATATGTTACAAAATTATAAGATTGATACATTTCTGATTCATAACATGTTCATAAAAAAGATCAAGTATCAGAAGTGAAAGAAAAACGATGCAATAATGTTATTAAATGTGTTTGATTAAATATTGAATGACAATACATGAATCTTGATAAGAAAGAAACTAAACATGTACTTATGACATCAGAGAAATTGTTATGATTCTAGTTTTCATTTATTTTTCATTTAATCTTCATCTGATTTCATTTTAATTGAGTCTAACAAGAATCTGATCTAAAGATAATATCATTGAAACTTTGCATCATATATGTAAGACATCAACTCAATCAAGTTTAATACAGAGCTAAGAAACATACATATAAGAATTGAGTTCTTTTCTGTAGATACTTTTCTTTCTTAGCATTTATTTGTTAGTTAAATAACATCTTTATAACTCGCTTTAAATCGATTTTTAACAGTAAATAAATGCTAAGCAACTACTTTGCTATCAACATGTAAATGATACAAAATAATCTACTTTTATTCAGAAAATTTGCAAGAAATTTTTTGAATTACTTTCATTAAAATACACATTCAAATTTACTCAAATTTATCAAATTAATCACTTAATCAAATTTATTTATCTATCTTTCTTACAATGATACACAACTTTGAATCAGTTGAGTCATGAACAGCTCATCTGCTTAAAAGCATTGCTAGTAAACGTGTTTTCATTATTTTTTTTGATGTTTCAGCTGAATCTCAGAATGTCACTATCTCATGAAACATCAACATGAGTCAACAACTTCGTCAATGAGTTCATGATCAGTTGAACAAGATAATCAAGATGTTGATTGAGTTAAGAAATCAACAAAACATGACTTTAAAACTGAAAGAGTAATGAATCATTGTTCAAGTTGAACATGATAAAAGATTGAATCAACTAGAAATCAAACAGATGATCATAGACACTTTAAAAGAGATAAACAAATGCTATTAAGAAAAGATGTTGAATCTCAAGAATAAATTCAAAAAAGTATTACATTCAATGAATCAACTTCAATCTCATCAGTTTATTGAATCTTTATCTCATCAATCTATCAAGAATCATACTTGATGTGAATCATTCACTTTATTCAATAATGATCATCACAAGTTTTTCAAGTTTTCAAACTTATTTATATTCATCAATGAAGATGAATCAACATGAAATAGTTGAAGAATCAAGATGAATGACAAGCTTCAGACAAATGTCAATCACTTTGATAATGAGAATATCTGTTTTGTTTATGTAATATCTAGACTAAAAGATGATGCTGCTAAGCATATCTTTGCTTAACATCATCATGATGCTTCACATTTTTACATTTCAATCTACAAGCTATTTGAGCATCTGAAAGAAATATATGATGATCAGAATAAGAATCGAAAGTATCATTGCAAGTACAACACTTTGAAATAAGCAGAAAAGTCTTTTAATGTCTTCTACTTCAACTTTATGAAGCTATTCAGCTATCTAGAATACAATGATTGCACTTTGATGAATGATCTTCAGAATAAGATCAACAATCACTTGCAGAATGCTTTATTAATTTGCTTGAAAGATTTTATCACTTTACATTATTTTAAGAGCTTTCTTCAAAGTGTAAATAATAAACAATGAGTCAATTATCAACTTTGAAATGAACGTTGCATGATCATCATCAAAGTCATCATCACATCTGAAAAGTGTGTTACTTCTCTGTCAGCAGTGATAACTTCGATAATTGAATATATCAAGTCAACTATCTTTTCTACATCTGAGTCAATCAGATCATTTATCATTTGCTATATCTGCAAGACTTTAAATCACTTGTCAAAGAATTGCTTTTAAAACAAAGTTGATACTTTTGCTTTTTAAGCTTTCACTTTTCATTTACATGAAATCATCATTTTGAAGAATAAAGAGAATGAGAAAATGTCTTTTTTTGAAGATAGCAAGACAAAAAACTAGAGACTTTCATCAAAGATGCAATGAAAGATGTGTTAATTTCTTTAATGATGAACATGTCAGATGATTCTTTTGCTTCTGAATCTTTGATTATTGAATATGTACTTTCTAGCAATGAAATTAGTTACTCATTGAAGTCATTGATAAACATCAAAGCTGCTGACTATTCATTCATTAATAAAGTGATCATGCAGATTGTTTGTGATCAGTTGCAAATCAAGTCTCTGACTTTGATCAAAACAAAGTCAATTCAAGAATTTGATAATCATTATGCTAAGAAACTCATTATTCATGTCATTTATTTGAATCTGACTGTTCAAGATCATACAATTGACACAGCTTCTATGTTGATCACTCGATTAGATCAACATCAAATGATTCTTGAAAAAACATAAATGAACAAAATCGATCTAGTAATAGATATGCAAATCAATTTTCTTCGATTTTCAAATTTTATTTCTAGTCAGAAATTGATTGTTCTACTCTCAAGTCAGAGAACAATCACGAAACAGAAGAGCTTGACTTCTACTCATATATTGAGAAGACTCTTCACTTTCGTTATCTTTCAACTCAGTCAGAAATCACTTTCTTTCAATCAGTCAAAAAAGAAGTTCATTAAAACAATCAAACAGTCAAAATCGCTTGAAGCAATTTCGTCTAGCGTCAATTTTAAATCGACGTTCAGTTTGAAATCAGCTTTCAGTTCAATCAACATATTCATGATAAAAGCAACTGCATATAAAATGTTAGTTAAATAATCAGATGTCAAGATCTTTGCTGTTATTGTCTTGAAAATCAATCAACTTATAACTACAGTTAAAAACAGGTTTGAAGAAGTGAATCTGCATAAGCTTTCTCATGCTGAAGTTTTTAAGCAAGTCAAGATCAAGCTTTTCTTTGAATATTACAACTATTTAAACATTTTCGATCAAGCAATGATCAATCAGCTATCATTGCATCATTTCTATGATCACAAAATTGAGTTGATCGATGAAGAAACATCTTCGTGAAGCAGACTATATCAGATGTTCAATCACAAGCTTCAGAAAATAAAGAAGTATCTGATCAAACATCTGAACAAAGAGTTCATTTTCTTCAGCTTTGCATCATACATCTCACTCATCTTATTCATTGAAAAGAAAAATGAAAGTCTGCGTTTCTGCATTGATTACAGAAAGTTCAATGCTTTGATCAAATGAGATTGCTACTCTTTGTCATTGATAGATGAGATTTTCACTCATATACAAGAAAGTAAGTATCTGACTCGATTGAACATCATTGTCACATTCAACAAGCTACACATGCATTCAGATAACAAAGATTTAACTATTTTCATTATTTTCTTTGACTCATATAAATATCATGTAATGCTCTTTGAATTAATCAATGAATTAATGTTCTATCAACATTATATGAACAACATATTGTTTGAATATCTACATCAGTTTTGTCAGATTTATCTAGATGACATTATCATTTACAGCAAGATTGTTAGAAATCAGCATAAAGCGAGTCATATGAATGTAATGTAATGAGTATATAAATGCTAAGAAAGAAAAGTATCTAGAAGAAAAGAATCGACTATCTATATGACTCAGAAGAACATAAGCTAACTCTGAATAGAATTGACTTTGAAACAACTCAATGATTTAGTGACGAGCGATCGACGATAGTCAGAAACATAGTCATCAACATAGTCATCAACATAACTATCAACATAAATGCGTAGCTAGAATCGTAACAGTACTTCTTTTCTTCAATGATTCATGTTCACATGAATGTATTTTCTTAGTCTTGTGTAGAATTGAAATGTCTATTGTAGCAGACTAGCTATGTAGAGAGAAATCGACTTGCTCAGCAAAGAGATCGACTATTGACTGATATCATTGAAGCAGACTCTCTAAAAGAAAATCGACTAACTCATTAAAGAGATCAATTGTGATCATGTCATTGAAGCAGACTCACTGCTGATTCAGATCTACTACATAGTAGAGCTTGTTTCATTCATTGATCGACTCAATCAAGAGATCAATCATTGTTCATCATTGTAACAGACTCACTGTTGAGATTTCAATATAGAAACAAGCTCATGAATTTGCTTGTTATTGAAGATGATTGTGTCATTGAAGCAGATTCACTAGTCGACTTGCTCATTGAAGAGATCGACTTTGAGCTCATCATTGTAGCAGACTCACTAGTTGCACATGAATGTTTGATCAGATTCACTGATAAGTAGAGTGATGAGAGTGAGTAGATCATCGCATTGAGAATGTCATTGTAGCAGACTCACTAGTTGCACGTGAATGAGTCGACAGATCGATTCACTGATAGATAGAGCGATGTGAGTAGATGAATCATTGCATTGACGAAAGATGTCATTGAAGCAGATTCACTGAGAATTTGCTCATTGAAATAGAGACTTCACGCAGTTCTAGACTGATCTCTTTGATTGCTCTTTGAAGTAGAGACTTCACGCAGTCATAAACTGATCTCGTTTGATTATTCAACAAATTCGAAGAATCTCTTGTGAATCTGAATGAATGATTAATTCGCTGATCTTTGATCTAGTCGAATGATTTCAATCGTTTGTTTATACTCGCTGATCAGCGCACGAGTTTGAATCTTTTGTTTATTCTCGCTGAGTCAGCTCACGAGAAAGAAGAATGAGTGTCTGCATGATCGCGAGTTGACTAAATCAAAGTCAATAGTCGTGTGAATCGAGCAGAGCAAGTCGATGCAGATTATTTCACTTCGTCTGTAATGAAGAAGCATTTATATAATGTTAGAAGTCAGCATAAAGCGAGTCATATGAATGTAATGTAACGAGTATATAAATGCTAAGAAAGAAAAGTATCTAGAAGAGAAGAATCGACTATCTATATGACTCAGAAGAACATAAGCTAATTCTGAATAGAATTGACTTCGAAACAACTCGATGATCTAGTGACGAGCGATCGACGATAGTCAGAAACATAGTCATCAACATAGTCATCAACATAGCTATCAACATAGATGCGTAGCTAGAATCGTAACAAAGATTTTGAAGAAACACAAGTGACATGTATGATTGATTTTGAATAAACTACAAGAAGCTGATCTACAAATAGACATCAATAAATGCAAGTTTTATGTTCAGAAAATCATCTTTTTAAAACTTTTGATGTCAATCGAGAAACTTAAGATGAATTCACGAAAGATGCAAGCAGTTGTTGATTAATTTACACTCAATAATCTCACTCAAATGCAGTTCTTTATTGACTTCTGCAACTTCTATCAATGTTTCATTAAAAACTTTTTGAAGATTGTTCATTCAATGATTCAACTCACTCAAAAGAAGATCATATTTAAATGAAAAAAAGTTTATCAGATTGTCTTCGATCATATGAAGAAATGTATGATCAAGACTTTTATACTACGTCACTTTGATCAAACTCATGAGACTATTCTTGAAATTAACTCATTCAACTACGTCAATGATAAAGTTCTGTCTCAATATGATGATGAAAATGTTTTACATTCAATTGTCTTTTATAGCAAGAACATGTCTTTTGCTGAATGCAATTACAAGATATATGATAAAGAACTTCTGATCATCATTTGAGCATTTGAACATTGATGATTCAAACTGAAGCTAACTGACATTTCTATCAAGATGTTCATTGATCATCAAGCGCTCATTTCATTGATGAAAGATAAAAAGCTGAGCAAACATCAGATGTGTTGAGTTCAAAAGTTAGCTGATTTCAACTTCAAGATAATGTATCAATCTGACAAACAGAACATTAAGATCAATGCATTAACTCATCAAGTTGACTTCATGTCTAAAGATTTTGATGATGAATACATTTAATATCAAAGAATTATTATTTTAACATTGAATTGAATGAAGATTGCTGATCTAAAGAAGAATAATGATCAATCAATTTATAAACAGATTTTTAAGATTAATAAAATCAACAAGAATTGTACGTTACTTTGCGAAGCAATAGCAAGAGACGAGACACAATATGAAAATATCAAATTAAAGAATTGTTAAACTCAGAATGAAATCTTGTATCATGATAATCAGCTATGAATTTCATTCAACAAGCTTCTACAAATAAATCTGATTCATAAGATACATGATCAATCATTGATTGATCATTCTGAAATTCTTAGAACAGTGAAGATCATAAAGTGAAATTACTATTGATCTTCTATGCAAAAAACGATAGATCAATATATTTAAAACTGCTATGTATGTCAATATTCAAAAACATCAAGAGATAAATCAAATGACTTGCTTTAATCTTTATTTATATTTGAACAGCAATGACAAGACATAGCAATGAACTTCATTATCAATTTATTTGATTCATATGATTACAATGCTATTTTGACTGTCATCTGCAAATTATTAAAAGAAAGACATTATATCTTTTGCATCATTGATGATGAAGATATCACAGCTGAAAAGATAGCTGAAATGCTGATTCAATGAGTATATTGAACTCATGATTTATCAAGCTTCATAGTATTTGATCGAAATTTGCAATTCATCTTTATACTATGAAAGTTTCTTTGCAAACGACTGAACATTTTTCTTTAATTGTTCATCATTTATCATCTTCAAATCAATGATCAAAGTGAACAAGTCAATCAAAACATCAAGCAATATCTTTGATTCTTCTGTTTATATATGCAGAATGACTGATTTAAATGACTACTTATGATTGAGTTTGTCAACAATAACATCTTGTCATCAATCATCTTTTTGATCTTCTTCTTCATGAACAAGAGCTTTCATTCTCATATGAGCTTCAATTCTGACATCATCAAGTATGAAAGCATTCGCGAACGCTTGCAGATCAATTGAGTCAAGAATATATCTGAATAAATGAATAAAACTTTGATCTTTACTTGTGAAGTTCTGATCAAAACATGAAAACAAATGATGAATCAAGCTAATAAACATAGAAAGAAGATCAATTATAAAATCAAATCAAAGATGTTTCTGAATGAATGAAACATCATTACAGCAAGACTTTTCAAAAAATTGAATAACAAGATGCTTAACTCATTTCAGATCATTGAGTCTGTTGACTCATTTTATAAGTTGAAACTATCAGAAACTATGCATATACATAATGTATTTCATTCAGAGCTTCTTCATTCTGTTGTTGATGACTTTCTGTCTAATCAAAAGAATGAATCTTCGAGATCAATAATGATAAATGATGAAGATAAATGAAAAATCGATGATATACTGAACTCTCAATGCTATAGAAGACGACTTTAATATCAAGTCAAATGAAAGAGTTATAACAATGATTTCAACTGATATAACGCTGACAACAATGAATTTATGAATGCTCAAGAGATGATTGATGACTTTCATATTAAATATTCAAGAAAAGCGCACTAAGAAACAACATTCATGCAAACATGAATAGTCAAGAAGAAAAGATAATGTTACAATTTTAATCTTCATTTAATCTTTGTTTATTCTTCATTTATTCTTCATTTAATCTTCATCTGATTTCATTTTAATTGAGTTTAGCGAGAATTTGATCTAGAAGTGATATCATTGAGACTTTGCATCATATATGTAAAATGTCAACTCAGTTGAGTTTAATACAGAGCTGAGAAATACATATATAAGAATTGAGTTCTTTTCTGTAGATACTTTTCTTTCTTAGCATTTATTTATTAGTTAAATGACATCTTTATGACTCACTTTAAATTGATTTCTAACAGAAATGATTTAGATCTTACAAATCATGATTGATTGAGAATGACTATGTACATCATGTTGCAACAACTAGTACGTCAGAATATAATGTACTATCTCATTACTGTGATTCTTTGATTGAATCATGAAATCAATCTTCTGACATTTTCATACTTCATGAAGATCACTTTCAAGAACGATTTAGAACTCATAAAACATGTGAATCTGAATATCAATGATTTAATGAGTGATAGAGAACAAAGTTGAATTCAGAGCACAGCAGTGTTTGCAAATAAGTTAATTGATAAAGACAATGAATTCATTCTTGATTTACATCTTTGCATGAAAAAATGATGAAAAGAAGCAATCAAGCGAAATCTAGCAACAGATGAGTATACTCACTGCGTAGTACTTGAAATGTTCAATGAAAATGATTCGCGAAGATCAGATCTGAAATGAGTGAATCAGTCTTGCTTCGCAGACAGTGTTCATTTCTGAATGTCACATTTATCACATGATAATAGAGATAAATCTGATGAACAACGCATTGCAATGCTCATTTATCACACAGCGATCTTCAAAGATGAAGTCAACATGAAAATTGTAAAATGTGAAACTAAGAATGAAGTGATCGTTGCATTATGAGATCAAAGACTCATCGACGCGATCTCTTCTGAACTAGAAAATGATAAACAAGAGAAAGTATCATTTCATCATTCTGTCATCATGAAAATTCAAAAAGTAGGTTCAACTTCAAACGTGCTGATAGATTTTCAAAGCTGAAATTCAATGAAAATGTTGAAAGAGAAAAGTCTTTTGTTTGATCAAAATCTGAAGCAAGTAAAAGACTTTATTGAATTTCATTGAAAATCTGCATTGAATCAGATGAGAAGAACTTACAAAAGAATTAAAAAGATAAAGATTGCAATCTATGAGTCTAAATTCTATTTCTACTGCGTTAAGAATGATATTAAGTCGATGAAAGACAATGAATGAAAGTGTTAAAAAGTAATTGCTTGAACGTTAATGATAGATTGTATTCTTTCTGTTTTTTCAAACGTTGATGAATAAATTGTTTTCTTGCTATTTTCTTTCTGTTTTCTTCTTGATTTTTTCTATAATGATCAAGAAACGATCACTAATTAAATGAGAAATGAATATTGTAAGACTGTTTGCATCATTTTTACGAAATAGTTAGTAAGAAAGAAGAGATTGAAGTCTGAGTCAATAATAAAAGAGTTGAAAGACGTTTCTCAAGTGTACATATAGATGTCATGACAACTTGTAGATAAAAATGAAGACATACACGTTTTACAGTATCTTTCTACTAGCATGATCATTGCATGTGTTCATTGTTTGCTTTTTCTGTTACTCAGATACAACTTTTTATATTGCATCTGTACTTTATTTCTTGACAGCGTCACTTTTAGCTGAAACATATTCATAAAAGCATCAATATTTTCAACATTTTTAGCATTTCTAGCATTCTCATGAGTGCAGTATGCATCTTTATCATTTAATTCAATAAACATGATTATTTTGACATTTGTAACATTGATATATAGTTGCAATGTTGAATAATTAATGATTGATTTGACTATCTAAATAATAGCTATTTAATATATGTGTTGAAAAAGTTAATGAGAAAATCAATGAGAAAGTCAATGAAAAAGTCAATGAGAAAGTCAATGAGAAAGCTAATAAAGAAGTTAATGAGTAAACTAGAAAGATAGAAAGTCATGTAGAATGATTGATAAAATCATGTTTGAAGCTTAATAGAAAACAAATTTGATTCTTGATTGCAAAGCAATTCAAAGCTTGATGAGAAGTCATGTAGAAAGTCATGAAGAAAGTCATGTAGAAAATCATGTAGAGAGTCATGTAGTAAAAAGATCAGTAAATGACTTGATCAAAAGATTAATAGAAAGCTTACTAGTAAAAAGATCAATAGAAAGATCAATTGAAAGATCAGTAGAAAGCTCACTAGATGATTTGATCAAAAGATCAGTAGAAAGATCAGCAAAGATGCTTGATAGAAAAACATGAAGAATGCTTGATAGAAAGTCATGAAGAATGCTTGATAAACAGTCATGTAGAAAATCATGTAGAAAACATTGTTTGATTTGTGTTATGCGCTTGATCGACGCGTATTTTGAAGCATGTAGAATGTTTAATAAAGTGTTTGATAAAAAGCTCAGTCAATAGCTCAATAAATAGCTCAGTAGAAAGATCAATAGAAAGATTAATAGAAAGATCAATAGAAAGATCAATAAAAAGATTAATAGAAAGATTGATAGAAAGATTGATTGAAAGATCAGTAGAAAGCTCATTAGATAACTCAATTGAAAGTTCAGTAGAAAGCTCATTAGTAGAAAAATCAATAGAAAGATTGATCAAAAGATCAGTGAAAAGCTCAGTAGAAAGCATTGTTTAAAACATTGTTTGACTTGTATTATGCACTCAATTAACACATCTTTTGAAGCATGTTTTGAAGTGAGTAAACTGACTAGTAAACAAATGAGTAAATAGTTGAGTTAATAGTTGAACATGTTAATATTTTGATTGTTGTTGTTCTAAAAAGTAGAAACTATGAAGAAAAAAAGAAGATGAAAACTTTAAACTTTCTAATGTCAGCTTTATAAAACTTGAAGCGAAGATTATTGAGTAGATAGTTGAGCATGTAGAATGATGAGTAGATAAAAGAGTAAATGAGTGAGTAAATAAATAAGTAGAATGAAGAATAAATGAGCGAGTAAATAAATGAGTAAAGTGAAAAGTAAATGAGCAAGTAACTAGATGAGTAAAGTGAAGAGTAGATGAGTGAGTAAATAAATGAGTAGAATGAAGAGTAAATGAGCAAGTAGATAAATGAGTAGAATGAAGAGTAAATGAGTAAGTAGATAGTAGAATGAAGAGTAAATGAGTGAGTAAATAAATGAGTAGAATGAAGAGTAAATGAGTGAGTAAAATGATAAGTAAATGAGCGAGTAGTTAAATGAGTAGAATGAAGAGTAAATAAGTGAGTAAATAAATGAGTAAAATGAAGAGTAAAATGAAAAGTAGATGAGCAAGTAGCTAAATGAGTAGTTAAATGAGTAAATGAATGAGTAAATGAGTGAGTAAATGAGCGAGTAAATAAATGAGTAGTAAACTGAATGTGACAAAAGAAACAAAAGCAATGAAAGCAATGAAAGTAAGAAAAGTGACAAAAGCATGATTCAGTTCAATGATATATGAACAAACGCAGATTTTATTCATAAAATCTGATTATATTCAGATGAGCTCAGCTAAAATCTCGACTTTATCTCACTTTAAGCGACAAATGTCTCTTTAACTAAACTCAATAATTCAGTTCACTTCTCAAACTGCAAATGTGATATTGTTGAGATCATGTCTAGAATTTAATCACATTGCAACAAAATAATGCATAATTGAATAAAATATTTGATCAATAAAGATAGCTTTAACTAGAAAACTAAAAATACAGAAGAAAGAAGACAGTTTTAAGCTGTATTTATAGTAAAGTGAATAAAGAAACGAAGTAGTTAATTTGCTAAAGCTTAAATAAATGAAATGTTTCAACATATTTCAATTTGAAACATCATTATTTCTTGTTCACATATTGAAATCTCTAGAGTCTATTGACTAAATTCTATTCAATGTCAACATGCTTCATAACAGATATCTTCACTTTCAAGTTTGCAAAGAAACATGATTAAATTTCTTTAAGCTGTTAACATGTTTGTGATTTGTTCAATAAATTTCTTTTATATCTTTTTTATTTTCTTTCTTTTTACTATCTTCATCATAATCTTTCATCTTTTGCAAAGTGATGATAATTCACTTTTAAAACATTACTTTTTCATTGTTACTTCTTTTATCATGTTCATTTATAATGTAATTTTTAATGAGAAGCATGTACTATTTTATGTTTGTAACTGCTTGTTAAGCAGTTGTTCAAATGTCTTCAATTTTTATACATTCTTTGCAATAAATTGTTGAGATCATGTTTAGAATTTAATTACACTGCAGTGAAATAGTGTGTAACTGAATAAAATGTTTGATCAATAAAGATAGCTTTAACTAGAAAACTAAGAATACAGAAGAAAGAAGACAGTTTCAAGCTGTATTTATAATAAAGTGAACAAAGAAATGAAGTAGTTGATTTGTAAGACGAAGTAGTTGATTTGCTAAAGCTTAAATAAATGAAATGTTTCAGCATATTTCAATTTGAAACATCATTGTTTCTTGTTCATATATTAAAATCTCTAGAGTTTATTGACTAACTTCTATTCAACATCAACATGCTTCGTAATATGAATGCATTTTGATTTTCATTGTTTTTTTCTTCTGAATCATTTCAAAGATATCACATCAGCTTCATTGCTACTTCTTTTCATGAATAATCTTTGTTTTTCTTTTTCTTTAATATTAATGTTTGTATTAAAAGATTAATAATGTTAACAACATACTTTTCATCATTGTATAAACTTTTCAATCTTACATTACTGTTTCTTTATAATGAATTAACATTACTTACAATTATTTTTGAATCAACATTGTTGCAGTTCATGTAATTCATCATTATTTATTCATTTTCTAGATTTATTCTGTCTTAATTATATTGCTTTTTTCAAAAATTTACTTTGCATGTGTTGTGATTGTTTTAAAATTGCATAATGCAACTTTGATTAACATCAAAGATTTTAAACAGTTAATAATGAGTAAAGTAATGAGTAGAATAATGAGTAAAATAATAAGTATAATAGTGAGTAGAATAATGAGTAAAATGATGAGTAAAGTAATAAGTTAAAATATAATGCTTGAAAAGTTCTTTAATTTCTTTTTCTCTTTTTATCATTAAGTTTAAGTTAATTTATTAACTTAATTGAATTAAGTTAAAAGTCTGACTTAAGTTAATTAAGTTAAGTTAATCTTTCTTAACTTAACTTAAATTTAAAACTTGACTTGAGTTAAGTTAAATAACTTAAACTTAATGATAGATTTAGTCAAAACTCTTGATATTTTCAAACTCATTTGCTGAATTAAATTTTTATATTTTTTCAAAATTTTTAAATTATTGCACTCACTTTAATCAACTTTACAATCTTCATCATAGAAAATTCTTTGTTAAATAATGATACATTTGCAAAGTTCAAGATTAATGATTGATTGATTAAAAAATAATCTCACTAGTCATTAATGATTTAATGATGAGTGAATTTCTTTAAGTCATTACAGATAAATTACATAACTTTAAATAAATGATTAATCAAAGAAAGTATTTTGTTTAAGACTGCATTAATTGCAAAGAGAGTTTTATTGAAAAAAAAGCTTCTGAATAGAATCAAAATTGATGATAGCAAGATTTAGAATAAATTTGCGTAAGAGAAAGTGTAAATGCATATGATGCTCAGAGTTTATTCTGATCAAGTCAGTCAGAGATATTTATTGATTTAGTTAGCTAAATCTTTATCTTCATAAAAATAAAATCTACATACAGTACTCTGCAAAAAGTCACGATCACTTAAGCGAAAACACGTAAAATCGCATATCTTCAAAACAATCAATCTTTCTTCAATCACATTCATCATGCTCAGAAGAGCTTCGTTAACTACAATTTCTGATAATAAGACTCTCAGAAAGAAGCTCAATTTGTTGACTAAAGAAAAAATTATAAGACAAACTGAGCTAGAAGTTACACTCACTCAAATCAGTTGAAATTTGAACGTTTCTTGCATCATCATAAATGAAGTTTTAGAAAGACTTTGCATTGCACTCTTTGAAGTTAATAAACTCAGATCAGAAAAATCTTTATCAATTATTTCTTGAGCAGCTAGAATACTGTTACATCAGTCACGATTAAAGTCTAAAATCATCTGAAGACAGCTGAAAATGAACATTGAAATCGATTTGAACGCGAGAACTCTCAACGCAACACTACGAGCTTACGAAATTTCTCACTGACTAGCTCTTAAGCGATTGAAATTAACATCTGAAGCTGCTCGACTTTGATTAAAATGAGCTAAAAGACATGAAAATTGAATCATGAATTAATGAAGAAAAGTCATTTGATCGAACAAAACATTCGTGACTCGAAGATCAGGTAAAACATGAGAATGAATGTTTGAGACTCGCAAACAAAAATGAAATAGAGATAAAGTGATGAAAATTCTCAATAAAAAAATCTTTTTCATTATGATTTGAGAAGCTTTTTGAGATTCTGAAAGATTGAATTTATATCTGCTCGATTGAAACTTCGAATTCAAAAAACATGACTATTCAGCAGTCTTCTACATTCAGATTTTGAATCACAATTTGATTGATATATGAAAGTCAGAACTAGTGTTCATGCAGAATAATGCTTTGATATATAGAGCTTGAAAATCGAAGCTTTGATTTCAGAAAAATGATATAGAAGTCATGAAGTGATCTTTGTACAGTCTCGATTTGAATTTAATTGAAAATCTATGAGCTCTACTAAAGAAGAAGATCTATAAAGTTTATTTGAATCTGAATTCGCTGAAGAATAAAGAGAACAAAGCTGAAACTCAGTTGTTTCAGATTTTACAGATGATCTGAGCGAATCTACGAGAGAAGATAATTGAGAAACTAATATTCAGTATGCTCGACAGATGTGCAGCTGTAATAATAACGAAGAGCTGACATATCAAATATTGATCGAAAAATCATAAATCATATACTACTGAATAACTAGCTCAAATATTGAAGTTTCTCAGCTGAATTTGATGATTCAATGATTGATGCAGATGAGAAGTGTATTGATTGAGAAGCGTGTGATCGTGACTTAATGCAAAGTATCGTTGTATTCAAAAGTCTAGTTCAGTTTTCGAGTTTTAGCGAATTTGACGAGAAAAATTCACAAATCAGTCTCAAATTTGATGCAAATAGAGCAAATATCTAGATATCATTCTCACACTCTCAAAACATTTCAAAGTTTCATTTTTGAAGCTATACAAATCTCAATCTTACATGAGAACAATTCTGTTCTATCTATCATGTCTCAAACTCTTACTCAGAATCTTAGAGATGAGATTCAGTTTTATCTAGCTCGTGATGATAGCACAATGTTCATACACAAAGTCACTCATGTTATCAGACAGCAAATCAATTGTATGCGTAAAAAACATCTTCATTTCAGCAATGTGACGTCTACGTTTGATACAATTGATAGATCGAGACTTTTGAGTGAGTATCATGCTCAGAAGCTTCTTGACTTTCTCAGTCAACGACTCATCATTTATCAGAATGACATGATCTGATTTCTGTACAACGAGTTTGACATTGTCATCAGTCAAAGCACGATCAGCAGACTGCTCAAAGAAGCTAGATACAGCAGAAAGATTGCTCAAAGAGTCGCTGCTGAGCGCGATGAGAAGCTTTGCAACAAATGAAAACAACGACTTATGAGCTGAACATCTGATCAGCTAGTCTTTCTCGATGAAAGCGTTGCTTGTGAGTGAACAGATAGACTCAACTTTCTTCTCTTCTTTACTCTTTCTAGTCATGCTAATGCTTGCTCATTAGCTGATCGAAAGTATGACTGAGTCTCGATTGATCTATCTCTGCACGTCACTCAAAGTCTGAAACGATCGAAGAGATGAAGCATTTTGTCAGCGTTTTTCATTGATGAATACATTGCATGAGAGATGCATCACGACTTCATAACAAAAGAGATCTTTCTGAACTTCATGTGATCACAGATGCTTTCTATATGCAATTCTGAAGAGATAGAATCGCGTTCAGTGATGATCATGAATAATGCTAGAATTCATCAATCAGCAGAGTTCAATGAGCTATGTGAAAGCTTTGAAATGCATCTTGTCAAATTGTCATTCTACTCGCCTGACTATAATCTCATAGAAAGCTCATTTTCAATGTTGAAAGCTTGAATTAAAAGAAACGATCAACTTGTTCAATGATATGATGAATCTAACGAGAAATTTGATGACTTTCTAAGAGTAGCAGTCAGATCACAAAGAGAGCGAGTTGATGATTCTGAAGCACTTTTTCGTCTGACTGACATAGTTCATATATTCAGATGATATCTAGATATAGATAGACTCATCTTAGTCAAGCTCATCATGCTTCTTCACTATCTCTGAATAATCATCTAAAGTCTTCTTCATCTTCTTCATCTTCTTCATCTTCTTCAAACTCTCATTTTCGATCAATATTTGCAAGACTGAGATCTTGACTTGAGACTCTAGAGCAGATCTTTGAGCTTGAGAATTATATAAATGACTTCATGCTTGCACTGTCGAAGTACGAGCTTGCTGAGCTGATGTAGAAGATGTAGAGCGTGCTGTTGATGTATCTTTAGTCGTTGATTTGAATGACAATTTGTCATCTGAATCAGAATTTTTAGAGCGAGCATACTTGCTGACATCACGAGTCAGCTGTATGTCAATGTCAGCAAATATGTTTAAGCTCTTTCAATGACTTTCATCATGCTCTTTTCAGCTTTGTATTGTTTGTAGATCGTAATATCGAGCATTCAGCTCATCAAAGACGTGTCAAAAAGAACATGCTTAAGTGCTATTAACTCTGAAGACATGTCAGAAGATATAATCATGAAGATCATTGCTTTGAACAGAACTGCTAGAATGAACAGACAATGTATGTCGATGTCAATCGAGCATAGAAGAAGTCTCAGTCTTCTCGAGCATTTTCAGCTTATTGCAACTATTCATCTGCTTTTGTTAATTCTTTCTCTTTTGTCTAATTCTTCGCTCTTCGATCTTTCTTTCTTTTTCAGCTATTGCTCTTTGTATCATCTGCAACGTCAATACGTCTGCTATGCTGATTGATTCATCGATGATCTGCGATGACTGTATAAAAGTAGACGACGATGTAATGATTGAAGAAGATGCTGAGAAAGAATTGACACGCTTGACTTGAGATCTTGCTGTCATCAGAACTTCGATCAGCGTTCTTGAAGATCTAGTAAGTGACGCAGACTTATCGTCTCTACTGATTGCTTCTGATCAGCATATTATATGATCAGCAGTCAGTCGATGATGAACGTCTGACTCGTTGATTCAGCAGTACTTTTTCTTATTGTGACAGTTTTCTTTGCAAATTCGACTCATCTGAAGAACTTTCGTCTGTTCTACAATGTCTGCACGAAGTCGATCACGCTCATCAACTTTCTTCTTCAGCTTCGCTGTTTGAGTGAGTGATATCTTCGCCGCTGAAAGCTCAGCTACGAGCGCTGAAGGCGCGATATCAGTCTTATCGTGATCGAAGATGAGCTCTAGATTAATGTCTACATTCTTTTTGCCTGCTGAGTACTTCTGTCGAACGTTCGAAGCTACTCTCTCCCAAAAATCGTGCAGTGTCAGAGTCATTCGCTCATTCTTCTTTATTAGATATCAGACGACGATGACTTTTATAGATACTAGCACACACTCTAGATCGATGAAATCGACATGCTCAGAGCATTTATGCATCTGCTCTTGACGCAGATCTTGAAGATTGACGTCGTTCTCATCATCTATAGTAATTTGCAAGACGTCACTGACGATGAGAGTGACTTCATACTTGACTGTCATGTTCATAAATGATCTGAGCGATTCTAGCGATAGCGATGACTTTGACTTCGTCGATTCTCGTCTTTTCATCGATGCAGTGAGCTTCGTGAATTGCTTTGAAGCTGCTTGAGTCTTAGGCTGATTATCATCTAGATTCTTCTCATTCTCATTCTCATCTTCAAACCAGTCAAGCTTCGCTGGCGATGACATTGACGATGACACACGCGCTCTTCAAGTGGCAAGAGTAGCAGCAGTCTTAGCGACAAAGATCACAAGCTCGCTCGAGGTGAGTGCGTTTACGTTGACAGCTTGAGGGGTCTGAGAAGCCTTGGGGAGGTTAAGCTGAGAGGCCTTGAAAGGGTTAAGCTGAGGGGTCTTGAGAAGGTTAAGCTGAGGGGTCTTGAGGGGGTTAAGCCTGAACAAAGGAAGATCTTCTACATCTGAAAGCGTCGGGGGTGAGGAGACCTCTGCCCCTGAAGAAAGTACGATAGGATCCTTAGGTACGAGGGCGATTTTGCGAGCCTTAAAAGCCTTGGGTGCATCTAGGTGAAGCAGAGCCTTGAAGGGAGCCCTTTTGCGTCCGGTACGCCTGAAGGGCATTCTGACTATCTAGGATTGCCCCCGTGTGAGGCTGAGGTTTGTATAGCTTCAAAAATGAAGCTTTGGGATTTTTTGAGGGTGTGGGGATGATATCTAGGTATTTGCTCTATTTGCACCAAATTTGAGGCTGATTTGTGGGTTTTCCCCGCCAAATTCGCTAAAACCCGAAAACTGAACTAGACTTTCGGATACAACGATACTGTACTTACATTTATTGCTGCTTAAACAGAATGTCAATGAACAGTATAGCAAACAACAAAGTATTGACTGCACTATTATACATCTTATTATTTCATCTAATTCTTTGCAGAGTGTCATCTGCTCAACTAATAACTCAGGCAATTTATCTTCGTGCAACAACGTAGTTGTTTCAAGACATACACTGCATCTAAAGACATAAAGAACATTCTTCGTAACAAACAGAGAATCAACAATGCTGCAACCCTTATTTCGAGAAGAGATATAGGGGAATACTCTGTTGTTCAGGAGCAATCACAAAGGGTAGAACATCTCGAACCGTCGAGAAAAGAGATCACTGGTGTTAGAATCAGGGGGGCTCGTGACGAGAACGTAGCAGAGTGGTCTCAAAGGGTTGATGTGTGCAAATGCACGATTGCTACTACTTGATTCTTTTCTTCCCCGAGGTTTTTGAACCCTCGAACCTGTAGGCCGTTATTCTGATTACTTCGTAGGAAAAGCTCGTATGTGTGGGAGTCTCCACTCGGTGACTCATGGGAGATACCGTCAACCGTATGTTTACATCCCATTGAATTCCTTGGAGCTGGTGAGTTCGAACCCCGCCGTATAATGTTCAAGTTGCTTTAACGCTTTCTGTCAATTCACACTGAGTTGGTTCCGGAGACAAATACAATAAGAACAGCAACGTATCTGTATTCAGCACCCTGTTAGTCCTCGATACCTCAAGCTATAGGAATAGCTTAGTCTCGGAGAGTCTACTTACGTTGCTCCAGCAATAAATAGTTCTACAGTCCTCGCTTTCGTCAAGTTTGATAATGTTGCGATGAAAAGAACAATAGCAATTATAAAGACAATCAGTCGGTCCGTTGCACCATCCACGGCGCGGCAGACTACCAATGGTATCAACAGGAGAAAGATTACAAGGGAGATTATCAGTGTTCGAGTCGCCCTCATTGTCAAGGTGCCGGAAGATATGTAGACGTGTGAGTCCCTTGATATACTGTCCTGTCTCTATGATAAGCTCACACTTTTAAACAGACTGGGAAGATATATTTAGACCTCATGAAAACCTTTGTAGAATCGAATCAACTTATCTTCCACCCAGGGTCTGAGCTGCGTCACAGCATCGTCGCCCGATGGAGCTATGCTGAGCAAATCCTTGCAATGAGTCAGGTATGCAGTTTCCTCTCTAGCCAAGCAGGCATTGCCATTGACCCAGTTTTGCAGACTCGACACATCTCGTGACTTTGCAGCTTTTAACCCTAGCATTCGATGGTTTCTTTCTACGAGCGTATCTGCCAAATTTATCAAACAGCTGCCTTGTAGTACTCTAGGGAGTCAGGCACACCATATTCAGCTAAGGCAGCATCAATGTCCGAGAGAACAGAACTTCGCTCCTTATTATTATCACACCGACTACTCCCGAGGAATAGAACGGCAGTCTCTTCTCGATCGATTCTCTCTAGTTGCTTTTCGAGTATGGACAGCCTGTCCTGCTTTAGCAAGAGTAAACGAGTTCGTAGGTTGGAGAAACGACGACAGAGATTGAACGAGTTGTCCGCTGCGACGAGCGCCGAGAATCGAGGATAGCCAGGACGATAGTCTTCGACTGAGAATAATGAGTGATATAACTTCATGTATTACACCAGGTTGAAGAATCAATCATACTCTGGTACTCTTGGATATCGCAGACTTTGGTTTTATTGGTATATTTTGAGAGCGATGCTTTCCAGCACAAAAGTCCACTTTTGAGTAAACTTTTGTATTTGGTGGTGCGGAATACATTATTCCTATCAATCAACTCACCCATGGTGGCTGTTACAGCTAAAGCTGTAAGAAGTGCTATACTGGAAGAGGGATGGCTAGGACGATGTGAATCCTGAATTTAATTGAAATATAACATGTGTTCTTGAAATCCCATCTGCTGCTCGAGGGATTCTGCGGGATCCAATCCTTGTATAGAAATTATCATCTATTATTCATGGGCCTGAATTTAGGGACCTTCATTCGAATTCAGCCATAATTTCGATTAGTAAGCTTCTTATGGATCCACATACTTTCATCATTCCATATATCACCCAAGGCGACCAGTAGTGTCCAAGCTGACATTTGAGGATCCCAATCGGAGATGTACACGACGGTACATGCGGGCGCAGTCGTGACTTCAGCAAGGCGCAGTGCAGGAACGACGCCCCGTTTATACAGACCCGGCAAGACTTACCCGAGGTAGTGATTTGCCTCGTTTCAGGTTAGCCTCATATTTTGCGGATGATCAAGTCGACTTCCTGGCAAAGTCTTCATTGTCAACTTCTTTTCCTAACAATCTCCTAGACCTTGTACAGAAATTATTGGTGCCTGACACGCTTCTATTACTCGAAAATCCGCCGTCTGTAAAGCCAATCAATGCAATGGAAGCTTCTAAAGGGTGTGTACCTAAATTCCTATTGCTATGGGTGTACTAATATACTCGGCCGAAGCGACCAGAGCCCAACATTCACGTTCTGCGATGATGGTGGTCGCCCCTTTGTTACAGACTACGGTGCTGTAAGTATTTGATTCTAAAATGTTCAATCTCAGTGCTTAACACCTCTCTAGATAAGCAAATTTCGACCGGGAGACATAGTGTATTTCTGCGCTCCTGGCACAGTAATACGCGAAGGTCCATATACGATATCGTCCGTACCCGTGACCGGACAATATACGTTGGTCCTTCCAAACGGCCAACAAGCTAGGAACGGGAACGTGGTGGAAGAGAAAGACCTAAAAGCATCGGGAAGTACTTGAAGTACGGAGGTAGTAATAGCAAACGGACACATTCGAGAGGTGGTCATGGGTGAGAATGTATTTTGGCTTTGATTGATATTTATATTCTCTCCGTAAAAGTGTGCACAACGAAACTCCGAGTCGTCCAATTATCTGATGTATTATCTTCTTCGCCTCGACGGAATGCAATTAATCTTGACAGAAAATTCGATAGCTGTCTGTGACTACCACGTAAAGGCTCCTGAAATTCCTCAGCAGAAGTGTGGAGTTTTGGCAACTGAAATGTTGTGAATGAGCTTGGTTTGTTGGTGATAAAGACTTTGAAAATGTCTTCGCATTCATATTGATCCTGGTCCCTCAACGACTCTGGAATGGTCATTTGGAGCGAAATTTCCCTCTTGCCAGTGTGCTTCGTCTTATCGTTTCTTGGCGGCACCACTATCGAGTCCCCTCCACCTGATCCAGAAACAAGGTCATCGATTTGCCATGATGGGCCCAAGTAAAGAAGAGCCATATACAATGGCTGCTTGCCCAAGTTTTGGACTGTTAGAACTACCTTCTCACCATCTTTAACGTCTAAGACACCTCCTGATTGAAGATCATTGCCAATCGTGTCGCTAAGGCAAGTTTTCAAAGATTGCTCAAAGGACTGTTTGGGCGCTTCATTCTCAATTCCCTCAATATACTTGAAAGTTGCCACGTGCTCCAATATACTCATGGCATGATACATGGCTCTGTTTTTGTCTGCTGGTATTTTCGGCAAGCTGAGGATTCTTTGATATGACTCATTGAGGAATTCGTATTCGTTCAGTGTATTGCGGGTGAGATTGAGTAAATAAGGCTGCCCTTCACCATACTCGGTGAAAAGACGTAGGTAAGGTCTGGATTTTGCAATTTCCATCCACTGAGTCTGATTACCATCATCTATCATGAGCTGTACAGGAATCTTCCAAGGAGATAGGTATTTGACCCGTCTCGCCTTCCACCTTGTTCTAGTCCCGATCGCGATAGACGTTTTGTTGGTCGCTACCAAGTCCGACTGAACGCTTCCAACCATGGTAACCCTAGCATGGAACGAAGCTTGATCTATGTCCTTGAAGGTCTCTTCTGACGACTCGAGTGGATACACGGCATATTCCTCGTCCTCGCATACGCCATGTACGTGTCCCACTCCCAGGTACAGCCGATTACCTTCCGGCTTTCTTAGGACATGGATGAAGGCTGTATGCTCTTCTGACCTGAGCTTCCCGAAAAAAGACAGGTCTTTATTTCCATAGCGCATTGGGGTCTGCCGTGGCCAATACACATGAAATTTCATGCGCAAATGGTCGTAGACTAATTGGTGCGTGAGGTCTGTACCAGTTAGGGAGATGAGTGCACGAACTAAAAAGTACGATAACGCGCCATGCTTCATGCCATCAAGTGTAAGCTCCTGGGCTACCTCGTGTGGACCACAGGCTGTGAGGATTATGTAGCCGTCAGGGTTTATCAGCCAATTTGGTCGGATGCGAGCATTGCGTAAAGTTGTACCACCAACGCAAAGGCTGATACTCGGGTCGAGCTGCTGTGGATACGCTGTATCGACGGCAGAGTCATAGACCATAGCTCGAACGCCATTCTTCTCTCGATCGTTACGGCGTATAACGCTTCCCGAGAAACAGCAATCGAGGATGACTGTCACCAGAAGACCTTTGTTGACCATTTTACTCAGCAAATTTGCGAGTTCCCGACCATGGAGATAGCGGACACCATTGGCAGTGAATTGGTCAAATAATACTAAAGCCAGATCGCCTGTATCTTTATTGCTGTATTCTTCAGAAGAGGTAGTTTCTTCCTGTGTTCCATGTCCAGAGAAATGGATGTATACGAAATCTCCAGGTTTCGCTTCATTTGTAATCTTTTTCAGGCTAGAAGTAACGTTGTCGTACGTTGGCCATAAATTTGGGGTTTCAGTCGGATGACGGGAGCTTGTATCAGAGGGTTTGCTCGCCTTAAAGATATCAATGTGCGCAGGTGCATGTCTGGTCTTGAGATATTGTTCCATGCTCTGCACATCTCGGACACATCCCTCTAGAGGTTTCGCGGGGTTCATGTAGAAATTGATCCCAATCAGAACCGCCCAATGACTTGGCGCAGCATCCACTTCGTCCATTGCCAGGCGAATTTTGTCAGGTCTCTCGAAAAATTGTCGATACTCGCTAGGGGATTAGATTTCTAATACGAGAAGATGTCTTTCAAGCCAAATTGTGGGGAACTGTGGAGGCGACGTTGCCCGATACCACCAATGCTCACAGTCAAACAACCCAGTTGCAACAAACAGGGTTCTCGAAATGTGTTGAGCTTACGAATCGGCCAAAATGTGAACACACTTTGGAACAATCCTATTCAGGTATGTATAGCATATTTCAACAAAATGGTAGGAGGAGCAGTGTAGTAGTAGGTGACTCAATGTTCTGGAGGCAGTGCTGGGGGTAACTAGGTATCGGGATGTGATACACAGAGTAGAGCACGGCTTTCCCCTCCGAGGGTAGGGCGTTGAAAGACCTCTAGTCTGTATGATGGTTCAGTTGCTTCGAGTAAGATGGTCAAAGGGTTGGTGGTGCACACGGATTTCATTGTCTGTCAGGTACGACTAACACTGCGAGAATTTTAGGTAAGCTAATACTCTACATTACCCCGCTCCTTCCATCCACAGTGTCGGGGTTAGGTACTCGTACAGTAAACCCGAGCCTGAATGCCTCATTGTCGCAGTCCGTGGAAGGAGAACAGAATCAATGAATGACTTCGACTTCAGAAAGAAGGACTCGAAGGATGACTTGGAGGAGGCTATACGCGCGGAACATGCAGCTGTTAATGCTACGTCTGAAGGCCATCCAGATCGAGCGGTCCGTTTGTATAATCTCGGGAGCGACCTCTATCAACTCTACCTTAAAAGAGGATCAACGAGCGATCTAGACGAGGCGATACGTATTGGGGAAGCTGCTATCGATTCTACGCCCGAAAACCATCCAGATAGGGTGCAATATTTAGCCACCCTCGGAGTTAGATTTCAAAGTCGACATGAACGAACAGCTTCAATGGACGACCTTGAGAAGGCTGTACGCATTGCACGAGCTACCGTTGATGCCACGCCTGAAACCCATCCAGCTCGAGGGGCAGCTTTGCACAATCTTGGGGTTGGGTTCCTTGGTCAATTCTTAAGAACAAGATCAATGGACGACCTAGAAGAGGCGATACGTATTGGACAAGCTGCTCTTGATGCTACGCCTGAACACCATCCAGATCGAGCGGAGTGTCTATTTCAACATTCAATTAAATTTCGTTTTCAGTATCAGGAAACCGGGTCAATAGACGACCTAGACAAGGCTATATGCATCGGAGAAGCTGCTATCAACGCTACTGATGAAGATAATCCACTTCGAGCGTGTTTTTTAAACAATTATGGATCCGGATTTATGCTTCGATATGATAGAATAGGATCAGCAGACGACCTACAAGAGGCTTTTACTCAATTTACCGAATCTTTGTATGAATCCGGCAGTCTTCATTTGGATTGTCTTATTGGTGGACTACAAGCTACGGATATTGCTATAATGGATAAAGACTATTTTCAAGGCGCTCAGTTCCTAACAGAGTGTCTTGCATTGTTTCCATCAATCATCCCACGATCCGGTTCATATGAAGACCATTTGTATTTTCTTCGCTTTATCTCGGGCCTAGGCTCGCTAACCGCATCGGTTTTTCTTAGGGATAGAAGACCTGCTTTGGAATCCCTGCTTGCTCTCGAACAGACTCGGGGGGTGATTTCCAGCTTACTATTAGACTCAAGGTCGGACGTCTCGATGCTACATGAGCGCCAACCAAATATATGCTCTGAATATAGCCGAGCGCGAGAATCTATTGCCCGATCGACCTTAATTGCGCCCTTTAACAACGCTGACTGTCTGCAAAGATTAGGACTACCGGGACTACCAGGATTCCCAGCAGGGATCTATACGTTGGTAACGCTGGCACGCTCACTTGAGATCAGAGCACTAGATGTGCATAAAGCGCTGATTCGAAAGCAACCTGAATTTGACAGATTCCAACTACCTCCAACAGACCCAGGACTTCGTGACCTAGCTCGGTACGGTCCTATTGCTATATTCAATGTCACCCATGTTGGTAGTGATGCATTGCTAATAACGGAGAATAATATTCAAGTGCTGCCGCTTCCTCAACTCATTCTCCAAGATTTACAAGAATACGTATCAAGGGATATGGGTGGGAATAGATCGCGCAGAGACGCTAAACTTGTTTCAATAGACGGTAGTAGTAACGTCACGGAAGAGATAAAGAAAAATACTCAGGCAGAGAGCATGCGCTGGATTTGGGACGTCGCCGTTAAGCCTGTCCTGGGAAAGCTTGGACTCTTATGGCAGCACAGGCCTCCGCCTGTGCTACCATGCCTATGGTGGGTAGGCGGAGGATTGATGGCACTTCTTCCGCTGCATGCTGCGGGAGAGCATTCCTTGGGCTCGACAGAAAACACTATGGCCCACGTCATATCCTCATATGCCCCAACGCTCAAGGCTCTCCAATTTGCTCGAAAGAAGACTTGGGTACCACCTATGGCCAAAAAAAGCAAAGTTCTAGTTGTAGCAATGCATAAAACACCGGGTCATGATGATTTAAACGTGGCTGATGAAATTGCTGCAATTCGGCAACATATTGGCTCCTCTGCATCAGTTGAAGTCCTCGAAGGTCCGACCGTTAAAGCTGTCCTCGACGAAGTCATAGATTCTTCCATGGTCCATTTCGCTTGTCATGGCTTCTTAGATACGGAACGGCCTTCAAAGAGTGCTCTTCTCGTCGGGACAGGAAGTGTCGAGGAGCTGAGATTGGAAGATCTTCAACAACTGGATCACCAGCTTGCACAGGTCGCCTATCTTTCAGCATGCTCAACGGCGGAAATAGGCGCCCGGAATTTTATTGACGAGAGTATTCATCTGGCCAGCACCTTTCAGGTTGTCGGCTTTCGACATGTGATTGGAACGTTGTGGGGAGCTTACGATAGGGCAGCTGTGGTTGTTGCAGCCAAGTTCTATGAGCACTTGCTTAAGCAGGACTTAAATACTGTCTCTTCCGTGCCATGTGCATTGCATCGTGCTATTTTAGATCTGAAGGCCAAAGATGGTAACAGTGACAATATCTCACTTTGGGCACCATTTATCCATATGGGGCCTTAGACGTCGATACCGACAGTCTTATGACGTTTCTTACGGAATCTGTAGTGATAGAATTACATCGGGGACCTACGCTAAGTAGATAGGCGAGGACTCTAAGACCTGTGGCAGCAGATTTAAATAATAGTGCAGCGCAGACAGCTGCAAACAAGATCCAACTGCGGGCATGACGTGCTCCCTTCGGAATGCACATTCGCGTAACTAACTAGTTTTCCATAATTCGAGGTTGTATGTGCTGCTTGAGTAGTATATATATCAAATGAATTACTTCACCCTCCTCCCCAACCGTATCTGGACCTTCTCTATCTAACACTCCTTCTCAACAAGCACCCATTTTCTCCGCCCCCTCCATCGACCGCATCCCTTATCAGACCCCTTCGTCACCTTCTTACACCCATCTCTGAACGTTTTAGCCCGAGCAAGGGCACTTGCCTAGCTCCGAGAAAATATATTTCCCACAAGATCACCACAACACGACACTCCACTCAATTTCTTCCTCCAATGCAGCTACGCATTTACCTCTGATATTTTTTTGCCCTCGATAGCTTCTAGTCTAATCTATAACATGTTTTACCCCATTCACTGCTCGTCCTGATAAAATGTAGATGAAGATTTATAACTGACCAACCGTGGCATCTCAGCCACCAAAGCCGCCACATCTCCAGCACACCCGAATGACAACGTCATCCAGATCCGCCGTGGGCCGTAAAAATGCACAATGCGACTGGGTGCTGCTGCTACCGTCCCTGCAGTCGATGGCTTACGAACCATTAGCTCTCGTTCAACGAGCACATTGAGTTGGCGGAAGGGTCTTAGGCCTTGCGCTAACGGATAATCGTGGTCCAAACGTGCGTTCTTGAGACCTGGCAGGAATGCCTCGTAGCGAGCCCGCATGCGTTTGATGATAGGCGAGTCGACGGTGAGCGACAGTTCATGCTTATTCGGCTCTGTGATGCCATCAATCAATAGGATCTTGTCATTTCTAGGGACAACGAAGAGGATCTCGTTCGAGTCATGAACGGCATTGGCACCAATAGTCAGAGCGTGATTTAGCTTCGGAAAATCAGAGCCATCGTTGATAACCCCGGGAAGACTGCCACGGATGGGACAGCATGCGGTATCACATGCGAGCTCAGCCTCAGCAAGGCTAGCGGCATTGAAGATTACATCGACATTGTACTTTGCACGCAAGTTAGTCTCCTGGTTAAACAAGTCTCCTGTAATGGTGCCGGTGATCAGTCCGGCTCCCTTTTGCTCAACAAGTTTCGTCAACCACTGCATAGCTCTGTCAGTATCGATAATAGGTGCAAAAGTTCGTACGCGTCGACAGCTCCATCTTTCTCACCTATGCCTCGCTCTCCGATAATTTGAGCGTCATGACGGAAGCCTCTGACATCGCTAGAGATGATTTCCAGCATCTTGGACATTTGTACCTCGTCTTCTTCGACACAGCTTGGGAAAAAGAAGTCCGCGCCCTTCATGCGTACACCAGAGACATCAGCCAGCTCTTTGAAAGTAGCAATTGCGTCCCAGATGTGATGGGTCACCATGCATCAATTCTTGGAATACTGCAGAGATGTGGCGTCCATGGATTATCCGCAAAGCGCTGAAGGGTACTCTCACAACGCACCAGCTATCTGGAACGTCAATCGTTGCTGCTTGCCCCAGAAAGCCCATTCTTTAGCCACTATGGTGACATGATAGCCTTTATCGAGCAGTACCCAGGCAGTAGCGAGACCAGTAATGCCTCCTCCTACGACTAGAATTCTCGATGGGACGAGACAGGAGTCCTCAGAGATACTGGGAAGGGCGTGAGATCTCTCTAGAAGAGAAGGCCACCATCGATGGGACTTGACATATTGGATATTCAGCAAAAAGCGTCACCTCCCGTTAGATCTCCCTCGGATATTCAACAGCCAGGAGGTAAAAGGAAAGTCAGAGGACTGTACCTAGAAACTTTGCTGGGTGAGCATACTATTTAACATGAGGCTGAGAGTCATACATCGTTCTAGGCCTGTGGGGTCTGTCGAATGGCATAGAGTAGGTCGCAAAGCCTTAAACAAGTCCGCAAGATTTCCTCCTTTCCAATAGCAGTAAGTGTTATATTAATTCCGTATGCCATCGCTTGGTTTCGCCTTCCTCCACGCAGAATTGGGCCCCTCGATGAATGGAGCGCATTGAAAGAATTGCTTTACTCGATCTTCTGCCGCCGGTATGTTTCTGAACCTATGGGTAGTTCATTATGCATATGTTTATGCAAGTCCTCAATCAATCACATGACAATCCAAAAGCTCAGATCAGTACATGTGGCAAAGACATCATCAAGGTGTAATCTTTAACCTCCCTGGCTAGGTATTCTTCTTCTTATGAATGCTGTGTGCATGCCAGGCCGTTTCGGACTGGGTACTCGGCCCCGTCAACACTCTCACGCCCGTAGCCTTCGTTGCCGGTGCATTTCTCTACTCTTGGGCCACAGTAGACTCAGTAGGCAGCCTATTCATCTTCTGCGTCATCTATGACTTCTTCGCTGCAGGCATCCAAACCCTCTTCCCAGCCGCATGCGTCAGTTTGACCACCGACCTCAACAAGATAAGGAATCGAACATGAATGTGATTCTCCGTGATCTCTGTGACGTGCTTGACCGGCTCGTCGCTGCCAGACGCTCTGATCGAAATGGATCATCACGATTTATTGTTCGCTCAGATCTTTGGCGGCTCCACATTTATGAGTGGCACTTTCACACTGATTTCCGCAAGATCGTCAAGAATGGTTAGGACTTTAAAAAATTGCATGTAAAACATGGAACAGATGATGACTTGTAAAGCTTATATGTTGCGATTGTTGTTGAAGCATAAGTGATGAAGCAGTAGAAGTAGTAGAACCAGTGTAATATCTGGCACTAGTAGGGTGAGCGGAGAAACTTTCGTACAATTTTCCAACATAGATATTATTCCAATAGATACCGTGGATATTACAACTCTATGCACGCTACACACCCGACCTACCTACATAGTTATAGCATCGTGGTTGTTCAGGTCGCGTCGCGATATTCCAGTCCTGGCATGAGTCGTAATCTCCGTTAGACATGCTCAGCTGTGTTATAGTCTTCCACTTTACGAATCTATCTATCAGATTCTCATGTTTGCTTGAAGAATGCAATCAGTAGTGAAAAGGATGGAAAGTAAAAGTACATCGCTCATGTCGTTGCAGCCATATTGACGGCAACAGGGCATGAACATAGATAGAGCCATCGAGGGCAGTTGAGCTGAATCTACAGCTCATTCCGACGAAGGAAGCAGAGATATCGCTGTAGCTGCTTTCCCCGTAAGCGGTAGAGCTAGATGTCCTACACAAGTAAAATACTTTTGAGACGATGGAATGCGCCGAACCTGGCAAGAAGTGGAATTTAGCAAAACTCATGAAACAATTTGCGTTGGCGTTGTAGGTGCTTCGCAAGGGCTATGTCTCTAGCAGCCGTGGTTTTCAACCGTGTGAGGATCAGACTAGTATGACATTAGTAGACTGGGTGTCAGGGCGGCAGCGTCACGCCAAGGAGTCATGGAGGGTATCAAGCATGTTCCTAATTGAGTCATGAAGATGAAGCTATTCACGCTTTCCGGATAAAGTCACATCAACATCTGATCGAGGGGTGAATTTCTCCAACTAGAATATACGAGTACATGAGAGTATGACTCATAACAGGAACGGAGGTCTTGCTGTAAGCGTGGGCATCATGAGTCGCAGCGGTGTTATGTCTCGATTAAGGTAATTAGGGTTCTTGGTAGAGGCGGGGGATGGAAATAATGCTGTGTTGCGATTGGTGTAAGAAGAAGGATTCAATCTCCTTCAGGCTAGCCAGTTGAGCCGCCCTGCGGGGAAAACCTTAAATCATTGTAACGTCGGGTTTTAGTGAATCCCCCTCGTTTCCCCGCTTTCTCAAGAACCTTCTGAATTGCGTACGGAATACTCACTCACTCACATACTAAAGTAGTAGGTCTGTCACCAGGTCGACAGCGTCGTATATACAACGATACCCATTGTCTATAAACATGGCCTTCCCGCCGGGTTCCAAATGCCACCTAACTTTCTCCTCATCATTCCTCCACCATGGCGCTCCTCTACCGCTTCGTCCTTGCCCTCTTCTCTCTGCTGCAGCTTGCCATAGCTCAGTCAATGTCCGGCAATGCTACCTACTCCAATCCAATTCTAGACGGCGTGGGCGCTGATCCGTAAGTGGAAGCATATGCAAGAGAAAAGTGCCTTGAGCTAATCCGCGGTTCGCAGATGGGTTACCCGATATAATGGCTACTATTACCTTACCTTTACAAATGGCGACAACATCACCATGTACCAGAGTAAGAGCTTGACGTGAGTCCCTATAGAAGCCTCCCGTACCTCTACAGTACTGATTGCTGGAATAGCAACTGGAACAATGCTTCTGTCAAGGCCGCTTTCATTCCACCCAAGGGTATGAATTACTCGACAGACCTCTGGGCCCCGGAACTCCACAACATCAACAAAAAGTGGTATGTCATCTTCACGGCGGACCCGCACTCCGATGGACCACCGCCAGAGACCGACATGTTCTGCGAGTTTTCGTGCCCTGCAGTGAACCACAGGTGAATAGCAAAATAATCCTCAATAAACGTCTGGAAATTGAGTCGTATAGAATGTACGTCTTGGAGAGCAGCGGAGCCGACCCGTGGGCCTCAGACTACACGCTCAAGGCTCAGCTCAATACCTACGACCAATCCGCCATTGACGGAACATACTTCCAGCATAGCACCGGTCTGTACCACATTTACAGCTGCTGGTACCGACAGTACGACGGCTGGCCATCAAACTTGTGCATCACTAAGAGTATGTACTCCATATGCATTGGCATGGAATCACCGGCCTAACATTATCTAGTGGACAACCCTTGGACTGTCGCCTCCAATTTCACGGAGCGCCAAATCCTGAGTGTTCCAGACCAAGCATGGGAGAAGACTCCATACGGTCGTCCCTTCAATGTCCGACTATCTTCGAACGAAGGTCCCGAGCAGCTGGTGAACTCCAAGACCGGTCAAAACTTTGTCATCTATTCTGCGGCGCGGTCTGACAACCGCAACTACTGTCTCGGTCAACTAGAGCTCGTTGGCGATGACCCCATGAACGTCCAGGACTGGCGGAAGAATACCCAAGGTTGCGTGTTCTACCAGAACCCTGCCGCGCAAGCTTATGGCGTAGGCCACGCTAGTTTCACCACAAGCCCTGATGAAAGTGAGAACTGGCTCGTATACCACGGAATGCTAGACCCATCCAATGGTTGGGGTGCAAGGACGATCCGGACCCAGAAGTTCACATGGAACCAAGATGGAACCCCAAAGTTCCCTCGACCTGGCTACGGACCCTATCCAGTACCCAGCGGGCAGTGAACGAATTGTATGTTCAATTCTTCGTAGGTTTAGAATAGCTAGATAGATATCATGAAGCTTGATGTAAAATAAACCTTGGATGAGGCGGAGAACAATCTGCTCGGAGCACAGTCCACTCTGTATTCCAGCTCCCTTCGACAAATCTGCCTTGAATTGAACCTCAGAAGTTGCACTAAAAATATCTCGACTGGGATTGTCCTGGGCGCAAGATTGTGTGTCGCTTCCAAAAGAACCATACTCCACCATTCAACTACCGTCTGATCTCGACAACACTTCTGATTCCATCAGCATGAAAACAGTGGCTCAACCGAGAGCCTACGTTCGCACTGCCAAAGTCCTGTCTCGCAGTCGCCCACAAGACTGTCTAGTCTCTGGTGCCCTAGTCTGTAGGACACAACCAACAGTGACGAACAGGAACCAGTATACAACTCTGAGCACAAACAGAGTGCTGGATAAACACTCCTCGCCGCATTCTTCGCCTTCAGAGCTACTTGGTCGCTTGAGCACTTCCACCCCAACGTCCGCTTCGGATCGTCAAGGTCCTATGTCCACCATGCAACTCACGGATCTACCAGCAGAGCTCATTGCCAGTCTTCCTAACTATTTACACTCCCTCGACGATCTATACTCTCTGATCGGTACCTCTCGCATCTTCTACAACACCTGTGCCAACACCTCCGCTACTCTCCCTCCAACATTTGTCAAGAAATACGGGCAAAACCTGCTACCCCCTCATCCACATCTTCTCCTTGAGGGCACCGCGCGCCAGATAGCAGATTGGGCGGTACAGAGCGAGAGGAATCGGCGGAAATTATACGATGCGATCACACGGGGCAACGAAGGGCTGCAGGACCTTGCCGTACAGGTTGCACGGCTGAGCTTGAATGACGTCCGAGCGCTACACCAGGCCAAAATCGACGTCGTGAACCCGTTGAGCCGTGTACTAGATCTGGAATGTGGACAAGGGGAACGTCAGCGGTACCGAGATGACGAAGATTCTTCCGTCTTGACGGTATGCGAGGATGTTGATCAGGCTTTGTACAACTATCTGATCTACTGCGAGCTCTTCCACCACAGCGTCGATGCAGCGCTTGATCCTTCCCTGGATATCGTTCCCCTCAGCACAGAGTTGCGGATGCATTGGATTGCGCAGTGTATGCCGGATAATAATTGCAAGGCGTCGCCAGCGGGGAAGGAGTATCAAATGCTGGATTACCAGCACATGAGTCAATCAGACGGGTTCCTTAATTTCTCCAAAATACCAAAGTTACTGCTAGGCAAACCTCAAGCATTGGCAGGAGTCAATGGGCCTGAATACGAAGGGCTTTCGCCTCAGGAGATCCTCTTTGTGAAGGTTATGGAACACCAGGGGCTTTTGACTCTGAGGGTACTCCAAGCAGACGAAGCGACAAGGCAAGACTTGTCGAAAGGAATCCGAAACAAGGCAGAAGCTGTCCCCACTGCGAAAATTCGGCTCGGGCCAAAGTACGATGACGCGGGGGAGACCCAAATTGGCTGGTTCGACATAACCGAGGATGTGTCTTCAAGCATGGACAAGTATTCATGATGGTCACCGAGTCGGAAACACGGGTTTGAATGCTGTCACCATCTCTGCTCTGCGCCAAGACTTCTCGTCGTGCTAGCTAATCTCAGGATTGTAGTTGTACCTTGGGACCACCAGGGGAGTTCAGGAAAGATTCCACAAGCTGCCCTCTCGTGTTGGGCGCTTGGAGTTGCTTCGATAGTAACTCATCAACTACTCCAAAACTTTAGTTTACAACACCTCTACTCACCGACTAAAGTAAACGGAGATGTATACACTAGAATGACTGTGCCCGATTGATTCGAGTGTTTATTGCGTAGACCAGGAATACCGATCGATGATTCAACGATATGTCTATGTAAGATATCCACATTGTTGAAATCTCTTCACAGATATCTTTTGGCCGACATTGATGTGGTCAGATTCAGGTTTTATCTCCCTATCAAATTCGAATTGCTTGGCTCGTTTTCTCCCGCGGGTCTATTTATTAATGCAGAGTTGCAGGAATCTGCCACATCCGTACCTTGCAACGAAACCGTACTGTGAAGAGTCATGCATAACTTGGATAGCGGATGGAGATCCTCTGACAGTTCCGTCCCGGTGTTCGCCATCTTCCTGGTGCCGAGCCCCGGACTCCCCAGTAGCGCATCCATCGGTCTTGCTTGTCGGCTTTGCTACAAAACCCGAGAGCCATTGACCCGGTAGTCTACATTGCATTCATCTCTTGCCATTTGGAGTAATATATCATGGTATTCTGTACGACCTTTTCCCAAATCCACAGTACAGCGATATCAACGAAGCTGTGATAGAGTATGAGCCGATCCTGTCGGCACGGGCGGATGCATCGGCTATTTAAAGTTGGTCTGCCGAACTTCTTCACAATTCCAACCCACGTCACGCCTTCCAAGTTCCCCAAACCCGCTTGTCGGTTGTCACGAACCTTTGCACCTCCTTCAACGATGCCGCCACTACTCTCTAACTCCTGCTTGTTGGATAGTTCACTCTGCAACAGAACTAACTCAGCCAACACGCATCTGCCTCTGCCTCTGCCTCTTGCCCGCCAGTCTCGTCGACGCTGCCCTCCATGGTCGGCACCAAAGGGACAAGCGTAGTCGGTCCAGTTCCAGAAAATTCCTCCGGCTTCTCTACCCTACGTCCCGAACTACCTGAACTGCCTTATTCCATACGCGATCACCTCAAAAACATCGTTTTCATATGGACATTATTCACTCTCGATACCGCCGTCCTCCCGCTCCTCCTGTTCTATGCCTTATGGTACCACTCATCGCAAAGTCCCACCAATATTTTGACCATTACCACTTGCGTCTTTGGCCTCTTCGCCACGATCGAATGGGCATTTAGATCGTTAAGGTTATGGCAAAAGGAGGAAGTGAGACCTATCGGAGGCGGACGAAAAGGAGTGCGTGTTCCTCGCCAGTCATCCTTGCAGATTGCTTCAATGACATATTTCCATGGCGCTACACCCGTTAACACGGAGATTTCAGTTTGATTTCTTCCATTACAGCTACAGCATAGGCTACGCCATTGGTATTGTCAGTATTCCTTGGTGTCTTGAGCTTGCGATCACAATCCTAATCCCTTACTGCTGTAGGTTGAGCTGATTATCGGCACCGCTCCTGAACAACCCTCTATTCGCCTTTGTGCTCTGCCCGGGCCGTCCTTCATTCTCTTCTTCGGCTTAATCCTCCTTCTTACTTGCTTCCTTTCGGCTCTTGGTGCTAGAGCGCCTTTTCGAATTTCATCCATACCTAAAGGAGCGCCCCTACGTCCAACCGTCTACACCATTGTCGAAGATGTCATCGGTGTTGGCACAGAGACCGGCAGGCGATACCGCGAGGCACTGAATGCTCGATACGAAGCAAGTCCGAGGTTCCGCCGCATGCTGGCTCAATTAAACATTTTCTGGGGGCTGTCGGCCATCCTTGTTGGGGCAGCTACGATAGCTACGATTTACGTATCGGATATACCCCTTACAGTTGGATATGGAATTGGTATGGACACCATCATGCGCTCTGCTTACAGACTGTGGTTGATTATGAAAACAGGTTGGGCAGCCCCTCCTGTATGGGCCATGCTATGGGCTGCTATAACGACCTTGTGGGTGCAGAGGTCCTTGCGCAAGGAGAAGGCGGAGTGGCATAAGGGCGAGCTGGTTTGAAATTCTCATACGCGAACGATACCCATGATTCAACTGCTAGGATAGCATAGCGAGGAGTTACAGGGTTGAAGCAATCGTGCAGTCCCATTTCTAGATTCAACAAATTAGACAACACAAGCATATATTCCTCCTATCATACTTCTATACCCCTTACTCAGGACGGTTTTGATTATCCGTTCGCAACGATCATTCATACTACGCCAGATCTCGCTTAATTTCAAACGTACAACATAACCGCCCTGATATAGGTCTAGGTACGATTATTCTTACTGCATTTGGGATAAGAGCTATTCACAACTCTCACCAAGCTCACAGTTCGATAACCCGCATACTTCTTCCACACAATCCATCATCGTCATACATTACCCGCATTCTGTCATTTTTCCAACGAAATATTTCTCTCGTCGAATGGGGATTGATAGTCGAAAAAGTTCGGAAAATCTAGGAGTGGCAACATTGCAGATCAAGCGGGTAGGTCCCAGATGTAGCCATCGAATGAAGGTCTAAGCTAGAGCAACATCCCGCGAGCTGTATCGTTCCTGGAGAATAGGGGGTAAAAGCCGCATCTACTATTCGTTGGGCAGCCATGACCACAAGTTTGCTTCTGGTATCTCAAACTTTGCGAGTGCTGTTTTGACGTATTGATTTGGAAAATACCAAGCCGATTCAAACGATGCTATTGTGAAGGAGCAAACAACGAATGATAAGCCCTCGCAAGATAATTAGACTGCAGAATGTCCATTACTACAGCCGAGAATGACTACGTGGGAACTGACACGAGAGCCAAAAGCTTATATACTGCTGGACCCTTGTACTGATAGGATGACTAGAATCCCCGGAAACGCTTTTACGGGACGGACGGGACTTGGTCAACACAGCAGCGCTACAGTATACACACAGCGGCCAGACAATGACCATCTGATTGCAGTAAACCTCGATGCATGAAAAAGGAGTGTTTCTAATGAGCCAGGAGGCTGAAGGGTTTTAGCCTTCCATTATGTCCCGAGTCACAAGCATAACACTTATGCCACTTTGAATGTAAGTGGTTCTGAACAATATCTTGCTGCACTTGTATCGCCCGACTGTATGCCTCAACTTCTGCCAACCTCTACGAATATTGTCAGATCGTTGATGACGGATTGATCCCTTCAACCACAGTATCTGCAGGCTTGATCGATAGTCTGCAATTATTGTTAGCGATGGCCGCATCCTCTGCTCCTGCAGACTCGCTCGCTCACGCGCTTGATTGTATTCAGACTAGGTTTTGGAGACCTCATGGAATTTCAAATGGGCGCAGTATGTTTTGTCCTTCGCAGAGTCCGATCAACCTTTTATTAATTGTGTTAAGGTTTTAGAGAACGAGGGATGGTAGTAACAGTCTTCTATGATCCTGCAAACCCTATATACTCTAATAACGCCAATCTTAAGCATCTTGAAAACGGTGGTTTTGGTTCATTCTACCGTTGAAGGTAAGGACTCTCGAATGCTTTGCGTGCTGTTCAATGTTTCGTGCTTGAAATCTTGACACGGCTCACGGCTCACGGCTCACGTCTCACTCAATGTCGTTTTACAGATACGTCTCAGAACTTGACTGATCTGAACAAAAAGCTTGCTTCTCATGATAACTACAACACTCTTGTAAGCAATTCCTCATAATTTACAAAATGTGAAAGATAGCATGTTTCATATTTTCTCGTAAAGTTTTTGAATTGGTTCTTTCTTTGAAGTTAATGAACAATACCTTAGATCTCGAAACTGTTGAAAATAGAGAACAGTACTGCTACCTCTGTAATTAGTGATCTTCGCTCCGAGCCCTATAGGGCTGGCGCTAGAAGGTTCAGAGTTTTTACCTTCTTCCTATCTTCATAGCTTTCTACTGTAGTTCAATCATGTACAAAACACATGCACATATGCTTCTTCTGACCCTCATACCTTGACAGAAACGATTCTCAAAAATCTTGACGCATCGCAACTTGATAGTTCAATCGAAACCCACTGTTTATCAGCTGTCGAACGTCGAGCGAGATGAGCACAGAGAGCATTCACATGACTTTCACACCCAATCCTCCCCTTAATAATAGCAACACACGCATGCGCGTACGCAGCAGCGAACTCATTCAAATTCACCTACATTCATACACTACCTTCTCTCTTCCCCACGAGGTTTTGAGGTCGGTCTAATGGGGTTGATTGTTGGGTATACCTCGTCAGCCACTCGCTCGGACAGGGGGGGTGTCTGGCTTCTAAAGCCTTCGTTGCCCCCTCAGCTGAATCGGCGACGACGACATCTCGAAGTCAAGGATGTTCAAATACCAAGGGAGACATCGATCATTAATCACGAAAAAGAGTAGTAGCCGGTTATGATACTAGCATCAACAGTCAAGTATGCAGCTATTTCCTCAGCTAGCTATCGGGTAACCTACTCAATCACCTTATGGAAAGAACGTCTTCCTCTAAGTTGCACGTCGAAATTCGACAGTTTATCAGTCCCACCTTCTTCTTTTAACAAACTCTTTCTTTTTCGCACTCTGCATTAACGATAACAATCGACAGTGCTTTCCTAAGCTGAATGACAAAAAGCTGAGTTTATCCCCATCCGTCATCAAACCCCACATCTTCTTCCCTAATCATCCCATCTGCAGACCCATCCTTCCATCCTCCTCCCATCCCCTATCATCCCAGAGCCCATCTTCGTTCCAAAGCCCCACTCTTCGCTACACCTCACGCCATCAATCCTCCCGTATCCCGCACCCAACCTACCGTGCTGTCATCCGGGTCCCAAGTCCCTCATTCCTCGTCCTCTGACTCTTCATCACCTCAAATCCTTTCAACCCCCTCGTCATCCCCCAAGTTCAACTATTCGAATGCGCAAAAGTCTGGAATGACGGAGAGCGGTGTCGAGGTGCTTGCGTGGTGGGGTGGATGGGTGAGGGAGACGGAGATATTAGAGAAGGTGGTGGTGGGGATGGCTGTGTAATATGGTGGTGGTGGAGATGATGGTAAGATTGATACATATGTGCTAATGGTTTGGGTTGGTTGTGATAGGTTTGACAGCAGGTGAAAGAGTCCTTGGTTTGCATATGATAACACTCTTCCACCACCGCTTCCTTCCCCCATACCCCCCCTTCCAGCCCTTCCACCGCTTTTCAACAACATACCCCAACATCACCAAACCAGGTCCCTCATCTCATCGCTATCGGCTACGCTAGTCTTGTAAAAGCTATAATAACCCCAGTGAGTAAGGAACAACAAGAAAATTCTGAGAATGATAGGTACGAAGTACTAGGAGGAATGGGGAAGGGTTCATGCTGAAAGAAGAGAAGAGGAGATAGGAAAGAGTTAGTGGTGCATTGGTGCAGTGGTGCTGTTTACCGAGTTGTATCAAGCGCGTCCGGGAGTTGGTGGCGGGGTTAACAAGAGGTAGCAGATGCGGGAGGAGGAAAAGAGAAAGGAGGAGGGCTATCTCAGGAAAGATATATGGAAGAGACGAACACTAGTTCATAAATAACACTCTTCTCACCGCCCGCCCCCTCTCAAACCCGCCGAAAACCCCCTCCATCAAACCTTTTCCCCTCAAGTAGTCTCTTCACCTCTCGCATGTGCAGAAATCCTAATAGCATGAAGATCGAGGAAGTCAAGGGAGTAGGAGGTTTTGAGGGGTATGATTTGGGTGGTAAAGATAGGGATCGGGAAAGCTGTTGAGCTGTTGAGCCGTTGAAAGAGATGTGCGAATGATGATTAGAAAAGTCGAGAATACAAAAACGACGTTCGAGAGCTAGAAATAATGAAAGAACGAAAGTCGATGAAGACGTAGCAAACGAACCGAAAAGAAAATACAGCGAAGAAGTGCTACTTCGCCAAGAAAATGTTCGTACGGAGAAAGACATGCTTCATGACCTCATTCTCACACCATCTTTCCCGCTTATTCCCTCTCCCCACAACTCCCTTCCCCCCAAATCAAATCCTTCCCTCCCCCTCTTAAACCCATCAATACCCTCCTCTCACACCTCGCTCTCTAGCTCTAACCCATCAAAACCCACAGACTTCCACAAAACCCACAAGCGCGTTAACCCATGCTCACTCAACGCAACAACCGCCACCCTCTCTCACAACCACTCCTTAACCCTCACACAACCGCCGACCCACCACCCCCCTTCTTCCCGTTCCCATCAATCCCCTTTCAAACACCCCTCTCTATCCCATCTTGATTAAATACATACATAAACATAAATTATCTGATCGAAGAAAGATCAAGGGATTTGAGAGCTTCGATGTTTTGGTATAAGTGGTGGATTGGGGGGATTAGATAGAGGAGATAGGGGAAGGGGAAGGGGAAGGGGAAGGGGAAGGGGAATGGGAATGGGAATGGGAATGGGAATGGGAATGGGAATGGGAATGGGAATGGGAATGGGAATGGGAATGATGCTGAGACTGCTAAGGACTGAGGGATTAAACTAGCTAAGAGGATAGGTTAAAATGATTTGAATGACTTGGATGACTTGAAATAAATCTAACGACTCAAACAATTCAAACGAAAACCAAACCAAACCAAACCAAACCAAATAAAATATACAAACAAGAAAAAAGTAAAAAAAATGCATATTCCAAAAAATCGAAAGAAAAGAAAGAGTAAGAGCCAAAAAAAAGAAGTGAGTGAGTGGTACTAGAGAAAAGAATGCGAATGATAATTGAGTCATGAGAAAGATGTGAGAGTGAGAGTGAAAAGACAAGAAAAGAAAAGAAAAGAATGAGGTGTGAGGATGGACAGAAGAGAGGGTGGGAGGGGAAGAAATGTGAAAGGGGAGGATGCGAGAGAAGGGAGGTGCGCGGGTGAGGAGGAAAGGGCGGGTTGAAGGAATGGAAGAGGGAAAGAGAGATGGTTTTGTTGTGAAAGGTTTTGATTATTAACAGAGTATACGAACGCTAACAACCTCCCATGTATCACTACCACATCAGTCTATCCAACCCCAAGTCTAACCTATTCCCCAATTCAAATAAAAAAAATATACAAACTCCCTCTCACATCACAGCACCACAGCCAACCCCGCCACAACACCACACACCACCGCCCACATCCCCAGACCCAACCTAGCTCCAGCACCCTGCACCGCCGTACTAGTCGGTTTGCCCCCCGCCGATGTCCCCGCAACCCCAGTCGGTGTAGACCCACTTGAATTCCCTGTGCCAATGGCACTGGTGAGAAGCGCGCCTAGGCTTGTTTGCGATGCACTGGCCGTCAAGGGGATAGTTGAGGAACCGATTTGGAGGCCTGAGGAGCCGAGGGAGACTACCGTGCCAGAGAGTGTAAGAGCAGAGCCGCCTACGGAGAGGGAGGTTCCGGCTATAGAAAATCCGGTAGGGGCTGCGGTGAAGGTTTGGCCTGCGACTGTGAAGATGGATTGGGGGGATGTGGGTATTAGGGGGATGGTTGAGGAGCCGATTTGGAGACCCGAGGAGCCTAGAGAGACGACTGTGCCGGAGATGGTGAGGGCAGAACCACCGACTGAAAGCGAGGTGCCGGCTATGGAGAAGCCGGTAGGGGCGGCGGTGAAAGTTTGGCCACCTACGGTATAGACAGATTGTATGGGAGTGGGCAGAGCGATGGCGGAGGAGCCGATTTGAAGACCGGAGGAGCCTAGAGAAACAACGGTTCCTGAAATGGTGATTGCTGAGCCACCTATAGAGAGCGAGGAACTTCCAATAGCAAAGCCTGTCGGAGCAGCTGTAAAAATCTGCCCGCCTACAGTATACACCGACTGTATAGGGGTAGGCAGAGCGACAGTAGAGGAGCCGATTTGGAGACCTGAAGAGCCTAGAGAGACGACGGTTCCTGAAATGGTGATTGCTGAGCCACCTATAGAGAGCGAGGAACTTCCGATGGCAAAGCCTGTCGGAGCAGCTGTAAATGTTTGGCCGCCTACGGTGAAGATAGGTTGGGTTGCTGAAGGCGCTGCAGGTAGAGCGACAGTACTGCTGCCGACGACGAGACCGCCGTTGTTCGGGAGGATGGAGATAGGGGTTCCAGACACTGTCATTGCGGGACCACCGGCTGAAAGCGTGTTCGTACCGAGTGCAAAACCACCACCATTAGGAGCGGCTGTTAGCGTCTGCCCGGCCACGGTAACAGATTGGGGTAAGAGGTTCGAAGGAAGAGCGACCGTGCTGCTGCCGACTTGAATGCCATTGTCATTTGGGAGGACAGAGACGACCTTTCCAGAGACGGTCGCTGCATTGCCACCAGCACTGATGATCGCGCCATTTGGAAGTGTGACAATGCCGTTGAACGGGCCGTTCGAATTTTGGACGCCTTTTTGGAGGAGATCTGGACTTGGGGTCGTGGCTGGAAGGCCGAAAGTGCTAGCATCAACGATAATGTTGCTTGGGCCAGCAGAAACCACATGGCCAGAAATTGTTGCTTGACTTCCTGGGGCAATAGTCGAACCAGCAATTACGACACCGCCACCGGAAGCAATCTGAACTGACTGACCGTTGACGGCAGGGAGATTCGTCGGTAAGCCAGCAGGAACAGAATAGGTATTAGCGTCGACAATGACATTACTCGAGCCGGCAGAGACCACGTGTCCCGCAATGGTGGCTTGAGATCCTGAAGCAACAGTTGAACTTCCTACAACGACACCACCACCAGCAGCCGTTTGAATGGACTGACCATTCACGGCAGGTAAACCGGAAGATGGCGCGGCAACTGGAGCTGCATATGTGCTACTGTCCACAATAACATGACTGGAAGAATCGACAGATATCACGTGGCCGGAAACAGTCTGTTGAGAGCCTGGATTGATAGTTGCACCAGCAACAACCAAGGCGCCATTGGAATTGACTTGAGCACCTCCACTAGTACCAGAGCCTGTCCCAACGCCTGGTCCGGTTCCAGCTCCTGCAGTATTGGCACTCGGAGCAAAAGCCACAGTACTACCGCCTGCGACAATATGATCACTGGCAATAGAAATTGGAGTACCACCTATCGTAGCTGCTGCACCAGCACTTAGTGTAGAACCACCAACAATGGCACCTCCGCCAGGTGCTTGCTGGACTGCTTGACCTCCAATTGAAGGGAGAGGAGCGTTCGAAGCAGGAGGGGAACTTCCAACCGAACCAGGTTGGTTAGGGTTTTGAGTGCCTGAGTTAACAGTGTTGCCTCCAGGGTTAGGTACGTTAGACCCGCCAGGACTCATGATACTGCCGCCCCCGGATCCAGCAGGTACTGCAACGTTTGAGTAAGAGGGAAGTGCAGCGGGAGATCCTACAGCCGGAGATCCCTGGGCGGGGGCACCTTGAGCCGGTACACCTTGGGCTGGGGCACCTTGAGCTGGTGGATTCTGAGCGGGAGACCCTTGGACTGGCGGATTCTGGGCGGGAGAACCTTGAGCCGGCACACCTTGGGCTGGGGCACCTTGAGCCGGCGGATTCTGAGCGGGAGACCCTTGGACTGGCGGATTCTGGGCGGGAGAACCTTGAGCCGGCACACCTTGGGCTGGGGCACCTTGAGCCGGCGGATTCTGAGCGGGGACACCTTGAGCCGGCACACCTTGGGCTGGGGCACCTTGAGCCGGCGGATTCTGAGCGGGAGACCCTTGGGCTGGCGGATTCTGGGCGGGAGAACCTTGAGCCGGTGGATTCTGGGCGGGAAGCCCCTGGGCTGGCGGATTCGGGGCAGGGACACCCTGAGCAGGAGGGCCTTGCGTTGGCGGGTTCTGGGCCGGAACGCCTGGGGCAGGAAGACCTTGGGCTGGAGCGGTCTGTCCAGGATTTTGGACAGGCGAATTCTGCCCTGGAGGGTTCGGTGCAGGCCCATTCGATGCAGGGGGATTTGGTGGTGGGTTTTGCGCAACGGGTGGGTTTTGAGCCGTGGGAGGATTCTGGGCCACAGCGGGATTCTGAGCCACGGCGGGATTCTGAGCAGTGGGAGAATTTTGAGGAGCAGCAGCCGGGGGGTTCTGAGCGGGAACAGGATTCTGGGCAGGCGCTGGATTTTGAACTGCTGCAGTACTCTGAGCAGGAGGGGAATTTTGAGCAGGCGCTGGGAACCCCGTAAAGACCGGAAGAAAACTGCTTGGAGTACCCGCCGCTGGACTAATTGCAGCAGGGCTATTAGCCGGCGGATTATTCGCTGCTGGGCTGTCAACTGCTGGATTGCTCGCTGCTGGACTATTCACAGCTGGGTCGTTGGCCGCTGACCTAGTCACAGCTGGAGTATTTGCTGGACTGTTGGCGGTTGGGGTGTTGGCGAAAGTAGTGTGAAACATTGGCCCGGTCAATGCTGGGCCAACGGGAGACGCCTGCGTCGGATCGACTTGCGGAGACGTAATGAATACCCCAGGACTAGGCGAAGCCGTTTGAGGGGCTGGAGACGCCGGATCAGTCGGGGTTGCAGATACCACGTCAAGACCGGTGGCCTTGATCATTGGTCGAGGTGGGTCAAAACCGCCGTATAGCATTGGCGTACAAGTACTCCAAGCGGGATCCACCAGGGAGAGATCTGGATGTTGAGACATCCTTGGGTGAGCTAGGATGTCGCTAACCATTGACTCAAGTTGTGTATTGACCAAGGTCAGACCACCTCCGCTTGTCGAGATATCAAAGCAAGCACTGGCGCTACTCAGGAGATCAGTCATTGGAGGAGGTGCATATAACAATGAATAGTTCAGTGGCTTCCAGCTGACGGTATAGTAAGGACAGCCCCAAGTAGAGAGATCACTTGGCATATATGACCTTGTTACAAGATGGTGCACATCTCCTACATTCCGTTCTGACTGAGTTGCAAAGACGCCAGATTCCGTTGGGACGCATGAGGCGATTGCACGAAGAGTACTATAGACCACGTAGACGGAAGGCGATGTGCTTGATTCTAGGTCAGCAGAGGTCATCTCGGCGTCTCTAACAATACTTACTAAGTGAATCCCTCTGAAACCATTGTGTATGGCGCGCTGACTCTGGCAGCCAGTTTTGTGTTGACCGTCGCATTATTGACCGGAGCATGAGCGATTGTACCATTGCCCGCAGTGGCATTGCCCGCAGTGGCATTTCCTATGGTGGCGTCGTGAGGCAAAAGATCGTCCGGTGGCCAGTAGAAAAGCCGCACCGGTTCGGCTAGAATTCTGCATTCATTGCAGCACGCAGCCGGAGGGGTGTAGGAAGCTCCGAGCTTGGTTGTCGTTGCCGGAAGTCCAGTGACCAGACCTGGAATTGTGGTGGTCTGCGTAGCCTCCCGCGCAAAAAAGGACGATGCGTCGGCTTTGCATGAACATGTCTTGGATTCGTACCCATCCTTTGTAAAACAACTGGCAAAAGCACTCGACGAGGCCCAGTCCGCATAGGCGGTGTTTGTGACATTTGATTGTTGAGTCGCGCTTGGCGCACCGGTGATGTAGGCGGCATTTGACCCAGTAGCAGAAACTCCCGTTCCCGAAACTGCGGTACCATTTATGGTGGTGACATTGGCGAACTGCGGAGCGAAGGATTGTTGGTTGAAGGAGAACGTGGATTTGGGAGCCCACGAAACTCCCGACGCTGTATTACGGATCGCAAATCAGCATGGAAGTAGAAGAGGGAGGTAGCGAATGCTTTTCTTAGAGAGGGGCAAACGGGAGAGACACATGTGGCCTTCTCTCGTCTTGTCATGTCAAGACTTGTAAAGACATGATCGCTGAATGCCAGGGAAGCTCGAGGGAATATGATGGATCGTGCGAAGACAAAGAACGTACAGTACGCGGTGGCGTAAACCCCGCCAGATGTATGACTCTGTGTTACACCCATATTATTATATTCTATTCAAGCAATAAGCCAGTTGTGCTCGACAGCATTATATCGTAGAGATGGTCATGATGGGTCGGTAGAGAGCGCGAGGTGTAAAATGAGCGTGATGCTGAGAATCAGCTGTAAAGACAGTGTGGATATAGCTATGAGGACAACGACATGATTGAAATGAGTGAGAGAGTGAAGTCGAAGATCACGACGTGGAGAAGATGGTTAGCGCAGACTCCAGAGGCATGGGAAGCTTGGCAACGAAATTCGTCCAGGGCCAGAGTCGGACAGTTCCGTAAAGACAGGAAATAAGGCCAGCTGCCGCTGTTGACTACAGAGATGAATTAAAGACATCCGATACGGAATCCATAGGGCGTTTACAGAGTGACGACGCCACTCGGCAGCATGGAGAGCCCGTTTGGACTTTGGATAATAATGCCGCTAATGCCGGGTCTTGAGTCTTGGGGTGACTCGGTGAGAAGAGCTGATCGTCAGGGGAAAGAGGCACAGTTGGCGGCTGAAACAGAAGATGAAAGCCGGCACGCCTCGTGGCTTGTTACACTGATTTGGACACGAGCCTTACCAGGAATGACTAGCTTACTTCTACTACCTTGGTATCTCCAAGCTATAAGACTTCTTGATTGGGTACATCGGATGGGCTTCGTCAGCATTCAGACCCGTATCCGGTCGTGGAAATTAGTACATCAGCACTATCAGTTAGTGCACTTTACGTAGTATTCACTCGTGTCACTGTACTGGGACGGTGAGAGCTGAAATTGGAATTGGGGGCGGGAAGTCGTGGAAAACAAGGTTTTCCAGTAATCCTGCCCCTGAGTGCAGGGGTCTGGCTCGGTAATACTCTACTGTATGTACGCTCGGTGCTCGGGACAAGCGTCCGACAACCACGGAAAATATGGAAGATTAGACAGGATTCGCAGAATCCTTCAAAGTGCCTGCACCTGCACTTTCCATCATCCAGTACCTATCTACGGAGGTAGGTACGGAGAGGTACTACAGCTGGACACATGCAGAATGCTTGAAGGATCAGACTATTTGGCCTTGGAACGATGCTACTGGCGGTTCTGGAATTCGAGGTCAATCACTGGGAAGAAGACAACACTCATGGTAACATCAGTGGTGAAAACACAAATACATACGACGGAATCTCTACGTGGCTGGGGACACGCGAGATTGAGAGGGCATTGACCAACACCACAAAGTTGTCGCACCAATGTCATATGTTCGATCCCCATCGCAGAGGAGTCATCTCGTAACTTTCAACGTGCATCAAAACATAGCGGATGGCGAAAAAGCGATTCAGCTCCGTGTCCGGGTGTTGAATAAGTTTCTGCCTTGAACGGATGGAACAAACTCGTGATAGAATAACGCACATCACATGTTTAAATTGGTACGGGTAGAAAGGGACCAACACGATCAAGTACGGAATAGAGACCAGACGAATATGAGCGGCAACCTTAAGGCTGAGAATACGCTCCGGGGAATGTCGAGGCCACAATCACACCACCATATTCGAATAGAGCCTTACCCGCCTGATTTTTGAGGCTGAAAATTAAGAGGTGGAAGAAAGAGATCAGGCGTGCCGTAATCTGCACTCCGAGCCCAGTCATTTGCTCTGCTGGCAGACCTCGTAATCAAATCACGAATTGCTCATGACCGGTTGCGCTTCTTGAATACACGAGAGGTCGTCAACGACTGAAGTTCGTTCTAGGCTGTTCCCGTGGCTCCTGTTGGGAGTCTACGCAGAAGCTATGCCGCTTTACTATACCTAAACGCCGTGCCATGCATTACCATTTCTCTTGAACCAATCCCGATCATACCAGTAAAACTCTGCAAATCCATTAGTCTTGATCCACTGGACATCTCGAAAGAGCAACGGAGCTATCATACGCATTTAGGCACCCGTCATTTTCTGGATTATTTGCTTAGGTCCATGTCAGCAGCCTAAACGTCAGAAGATGGTACCCCTTCCCACTACTTACTAACTTGCGCCCACCGTCCCCAGACCACCTTTCCACCCGCTGTTACCAATCCTAATTCGCTGACGTTGACTTCGATGATGGTTCCTTTCGTCAATACACCTAGTTGTGTGTACATGGGGTTTTGAGGGTTCTTCTTGACGGATATGATAGGGAGCTGAACAGTGACGTTAAGCTCAGGATGCGTGACGTTGGCCTTTTTGTACCGCAGTCCCATCGGTCGAATGAAACGCTCGTATTTGACAGGTCGTCGGGTAAAGTCCGGTCCAACTGACAGAAAGCATCATCAGCAAGTGTGTTTCCAGACCCAACCTCCTCCAAAGCGAACAGTCGGCATACCGAACGTCGGCTTCGTAATCATTCTCTTCCATCCCTTCTTTGCCGTCTTCTTCCCCGTCTTCACAACCTTGAACATCTCCTCCTCCGCAATCCCCCTAACCTTGGGCAAGGGCACACTAAATTTGGCCGCCTTCTCCGCCCTTTTGTTCTTGATCGCACTCGACAGCGCCTTTGCGTTCGTAGGCTGTGATCTATCAAGCAGATATTGTGGGAGCGGGGTAGACGAGGGTTCGGCGGGCGTAGATGACTTGACATTGCGTTCTTCGTGGGCTTTGATTTGTTTTTTCATTTGAATCTTCTCAGCGTGGCGTTTCTTTTGGTAGAGTTTGGCACGAAGGCCAGTGAACTTTTGGGCATTGTCGGATTGTTTATGGGATTCTCGGGCGATGCGCTTTCGAGTGCGCTCTTCATGATCGAATCTGTAGTCATGGTCAGCGCGGGCACTGTAAAAGTTTGACAGAATGTGCGAACTTCTTCCCATGTAGCTTCTGCCACCGCTCAATATACTCGTTTTGAGGCTGCGAAGAAATTTGATGTTAGCTTTGTAAACACATCTCGGGAGTTGTGACCATCATCACCATTGTGTCCACTGGTAGGAGCTGCTATTATTATTGTCAACTTGTCTTCAAAAAATTGCAGCGAGATTTCGAGTGGGCGCCAGGGATCTTGGCTAGCTTCTAGAATATAATGTACTGGAATAGCGGCGTATTCTGATCGTTGGTTGCCAAGGGTTCCACCACGTGACCCAACATCAAAACTTTTTCGACCCCGCACTATGTTTTTTCGCTGCGTTGACCCGTGCAAGTCGTTTTTTCCCGTTTAAACTGCCATCATTTCTTTTTCTTTCGCTTCAACTACCATCCTGATTTTTACGGTTCATTGAAGTCGTTGTACGTACATCAGGTGATCGGAAATCACCTGATCGAACTGAAAAATTTCATTGATCTGTTTACCTGTTTACCCGTACATCTGCATACTTCCATTACTTACCTGCATCTGTCGTTACCTATATTGTACGCGATTTATATTAACCTTCATCTCTTTTTTCATGTCTCAACGCATCTGTACTCGCTGTGCTCATAACCGTCCCATTCATGAATTTCTCGATCCTAATTCAACGCGTGTTTTGAATCTTTGTTCATCTCTGCTTCGTACATGCTTCATAGCACATGCTAATTAGTTCAATAGAAAGCACTCTTCATGACTCGATACCAAACTCCCTACCAAACTCTCTACCAAACGCCCTACCGAACTTCCTACCGAATTCCCTACCAAACTCCCTACCAAACTCCCTATCGAACTCCCTACCAAACGCCCTACCAAACGCCCTACCAAACGCCCTACCAAACGCCCTACCAAACTCCCTATCGAAATCCCTACCAAACGTCCTATCGAACTCCCTATCGAACTCCCTACCAAACGCCCTACCAAACGCCCTACCAAACTCCCTACCAAACTCCCTACCAAACTCCCTATCGAACTCCCTACCAAACGCTCTACCGAATTCCCTACCAAACTCCCTACCAAACTCCCTACCAAACATGCTAATTAGCTCGATAGAAAGCACCCTTCGTGGCTCGATACCGAACTCCCTACCAAACACCCTACCAAACTCTCTACCAAATATGCTAATTAGTTCAATAGAAAGCACTCTTTATGACTCCCTACCAAACTCCCTACCAAACGCCCTATCGAACTCCCTACCAAACTCCCTACCAAACGCCCTATCGAACTCCCTACCAAACTCCCTACCAAACTCCCTACCAAACTCCCTATCAAACTCCCTACCAAACATGCTAATTAGCTCGATAGAAAGCACTCTTTATGGCTCGATACCAAACGCCCTATCAAACTCCCTACCAAACTCCCTACCAAACTCCCTATCGAAAGCCCTACCGAATTCCCTACCAAACTCCCTACCAAACTTCCTACCAGACTTCCTACCAAACGCTCTACCGAATTCCATACTAAACTCCTTATCGAGCTGTCTATCGAACTCCCTACATGCTTCAAAACACGCGTTGATCGGGCGCATAACACACGTCAAACAGTGCTTCAAACAATGCTTCCTACATGGCTTTCTATCTCATCAGCTTCTTCATTGCTTTCTCTATTTACACCCCCGTTTGCTTCCCCATCGCAAAGCTTCATCGAGTTCTTCGTCTTATCTGTTTCGCATAGAAGAAAGGACCACATCAACTATTGTATGGAGAAGAGCTTGAAATAACGATAACGGGTCTTCTACATCTCATTGACTTCCCCATTGACTTTCCCATTGACTTCCCCATTGGCTTCCCCATTGGCTTCCCCATTGACTTCCCCATTGGCTTCCCCATTGGCTTCCCCATTGGCTTCCCCATTGACTTCCCCATTGGCTTCCCCATTGACTTCCCCATTGGCTTCCCCATTGGCTTCCCCATTGGCTTCCCCATTGGCTTCCCCATTGGCTTCCCCATTAACTTTCTCATTGGCTTTCGATAGACCACATATGAAGCACTGAATAGACCACATATGAAGCACTGGGTATATTACATATGAAGCACTGAATACGTCACATATGAAGCACTGGATACGTCACATATGGAGCACTGGGTAGGTCACATATGAAGCACTGAATATATCACATATGAAGCACTGGATACGTCACATACGAAGCATTGAATATACTACATATGAAGCATCGGAAGGGCAGTAGGGTTGATTTTACAAATCTGTTTCTTATTTTGCACTTTTAGGAGATTCGCCACTAAATTTGGTGAGGCTCTCGGCAAATTCTAAAAAACGGCACAGGTTTCGCAATCAACGATACCTAATTAAAAAGACGTAGTGCAAAGCAGTTTCCATCGGAAATGGCGACCCCCTCGTCTTACTGTACTCTTGTTACTCCCCACGCTCCCGTAGCAAGGAGAGGTACCTCAGTCACATGGTTACGCAGTTTATCGCTAAACATTCTTTATTCAGGCCGGCTCAAGCGAAGTTGCTAAGCCAAACAGCGCTTGGTGTGTTCGAACATCAGATACCGGCCTGAGTACTCCGTACTTTTAACTATACGTGAACAGCAGGTTGTTTTGTTCAACGTAGTATATCTATCATATATAATCACTGATGGTATCATCTTATAACAACCAAGCAAGGATTTACCTATAGCCCGACATTGGTCTTCGTGCGGCTATGCTCGGAATCAGTCTTTGTCACAAGGCTACTGTATAGCAAGGCTGTCGTTTGAAAACTGGAAGCTGATCTTACAAGATGTCTCTCGCCATTCGCTTTGACGATCATGACTATAGTGTGAATGGCTTGTTGACATCTCTTGGTGTCGTTTAAAATCAACTGTTCTCGCGTGATTTCCCCGTGATGGATCCTCTGTCCATCATTGCCGCAGGCATACTGGCAGCAGCGGCCAAGATAACAAGTTCTCTGACCGCCTTCCTTGATCGAGAACGAAAGGCGCCAAAGACGGCACGCAGCATCGTCGCAGAAGTCACCGAGCTCAGGATCTGTCTCGCGCAATTGTCTCCCTTCCTCCACGATACGGAAGCTGTGCCTCGGTCAAGAAGAGCAGCCATCTCCGTAGAATCTGTCGTCGTCATAAGTACATCTTGTGTCATGAACTTATCCGACTTGGAGAAGATGTTGGATTCATTTGAGCTGAATGAACCGTTATCGAAGATCACGAAGCTACGCTGGGCCCGGCAGGAGCAAAAGATCAACACCCTCGTTTCTCGTATTCGAGAGTCACGAAATTCTTTGAACCTCATCCTTACGATATTGACGTGGTAAGTGCAGCCGAAATCGGCTGGGCGATTTCGATGACCGTCAAATTAACTCTTTAAAATTATAGCGAGATTATGGTGAATGTTCGAGGCTCGGTCGAGAAGCTTGCCACGTCAATTGAGAGTATCTTACAGAGTAGCGAAGATGTGGCCCGGCGTTTAGCAAATATGGAGCTTAGCATGGCAGGAGCAAACGATGATACGACTTCATCAATTCCGCTTGTCCATGGAATCACAGACACCGCTTCGGAAATAACGATCAAACCATCTGCAGATTCGTACGATCAGTCTATAACCCCATCAGTGGAAGACTCGGAAGTCAACCTGGATCCTCGTTTGCAATCTGAGATCCACGCCTCCCGGGTCTACCGACGGACATGGAATGGGCATTCAAACTCTTCTATCTCTTCGAGTTCTCAGTTTGGGACTAGCTGGTCTGTACTTTCTGGACTGAGCCTCTCGCAGATATCCACTATAACTGTCATACAACTACCGATATCGTCAGAGGAACTATGGAACTCCCAGCATTACTCCGGTTCTGCGTCAGTTGTCAAGCAGACGTCAGATGAACCGTTGCGTAGAGAGGGATTTGGCCCCAAACTTCAGAGGAAGAGTGAGTGGAGCTTAAGAGATGACCTTTTCAACCTTCGCATTAGATTTCCTTTGCAATCGTCGACGAGTAAGATACCTTTGAACAAGCAATCGCCGGGCCTTCAGGACAAAGAAAAGCTTCAAGCTAAGATCCTACTTTTAGGTAAGTGTGTTACACTGCTGAATAGATCCATCATACATGAGACCGTTGTTAACGAGCCCGGCCTAGGAGCTGGTGAAGGAGGCAAGACCACACTGCTGAAGCAGATGAGACTCATACATGACTATCCCTTTTCATTAGATGAACGTGAGGAAACGCGAAAGTTCATCTTCAGTAACATACTGGTTGCATTCGCAATCATTTTCGAAGAAATGCCGAGGCTGGGGCTCAAGTACCAAAATGTTAAATCCGAAGTAAGTCTTTTAGAGACAAAGAATCCGGGCCTTTCTGATATTTCAGAAGTTGTATGAGCGAATAATCTACGAAGCTAAGGGTCGCTTCGATGACTGCAAGTAATATGTACGCCCACGCATCAAACGTTGTGAGGACTCACATTCATCAAGCAGATGACCTCGATCTGGACGATCCCTTCACCCCGGCATGTCTGACATCAATGAAAGAGCTCTGGCTTGACGAAGCCATTCAGGCAGCGATCCTGCGGGGTGGGGAGTTTGCCCTTCATGATAACATCCAATAGTATAGACTTTTCCCGGTCCAAGCTATAGAATGGCTGAAGCTGATTGAGAATTAGTTATCTGGCAAATCTTGATCGCTTGTTCTCGAAAGGATACTTGCCAACCAACCAAGACGTCCTGCACGCTAGAAGAAAGACAGATGGAATCACAAAAACACAACTCTGCCGCAACGAAACAGACTACTATGTTTTTGATGTAGCTGGTACCCGCTCTGATCGGAAAAAGTGGATTCACGCTTTTGGTGCCGTGGATTGTTTGGTCTTTGTTGTCGCGCTGGGAGCATTTGACTCATGTCTTATCGAAGACATGACAGCAGTCAGTAAACACTAGATCTAGATGATGAGATCAGTTTCGGTTCTATCAAACCTGAGGCTAACTTTTTCGCTTAAGAATCAGGTATCAGAAGCGGAAATACTCTTTCAAAGCATTGAAAGTCTGCCGTGGTTCAAGGAAGTTCCGATCTTTTTGTTTCTAAATAAAACAGATATACTCCGTGAGAAGCTCGAAGGCAACCACGCTCTGAACGACTTCCCCAATAATGTCGAAGAATTCAAAGTTCTCTACGCTCAACGCTTTCATGATATGGGGAAAGGACGGGGCCAACAGAACAGGATTCACGTTTATCACACAAATGCCACAAATACAGAGTCCCTTCGATGCATTTTGAATGAAGTATTCAAAGTAGCTACGCGACATGCGAAAGAGATTAAGAGTTTGAAATGTCATCACGCTCAAGAAGGCGGTTGGATTTGACGAAGATTTGCACTATGTTTATGTTGGTATCTAAGGTTTTGATGGGAGCATGTATATGTGTTTATTGACTGTACGGTAGACACTATATGGGAAACTACCTATTAAAAAGAAAAAACTCTGCTTTGCGCTGGCTCCGCCTACCAACAACAGGGCAACGAGCTGCGCAACAGCAGTGTCCACTCTTTCCGAAGCTTTGTTCAATGAACATCTTAGCTCAGAGCTGTGTTTCGAAGGAAATGAGTCTTTACAAATGACCGTTGAAGGTTCCAGTTCGTATCTGTGCGCAGTGACGTGACGCTTCACCCTCGGTATTTCCTAACCCTAGCCCGATTCTCTCCGGACTCTCTTATCCAAACAGCCAGAAAACAAAGCCCTCGAGACCGCCTGGCATATCATCAAGGTGCTTGAGGCCAGCTGGGTGCGCGGAATGCTTTCATCATTCTTACCTACGATGTATTTGCTATTAATGCTGGGAATGTGGAGAATGCTTCAAAGATGCTGTTTTGTGTATAAAACATGTATAAAGGCATCTAAGGAGCTATCTGGAGAGCTATCTAGGGGACTGTCCAGGAATGTATATGGAGAGCTGCGTGGGAAGCCATCTAGGGAGCTCTGTAGCAAGCCATGTAAGCACCTACATAGGGCACTGCCATGAAAAAGTCCCCGGCTCAGCACCCAGGTCAATCCAAGCTCTGGTTTCAGTGTTACTCCTAGTGTACTGAACGTATGTATATATACATAAAAATGGCTGGCTCCACCAGGGGCTTAATAACTTCAACCACACGCCCCAGCGGAACCTAACGGCCATGCCGCATACGCCATACCATACAACCCAGACGCTCATGGCCAATCTTGCTCTCCCACAGCGTTCTCCCCTGGCCCTTCGGCTAGCGTAGCCAGGGTCCGGGTCTCAGAGCAGTCGACAGTCGGCTGGCTATATCTCTCGATCTAAGATCATACGCACCAACACTGCACTGTCAACAGTTGTACGCCGTGGAGGATCCCACATGCTCATATGGTGTGAAAGGAAATCAATTGGAATGAATACATATGACAAAGCACTATTATATGTGAATTAGCCTTGGGTTTTCATGTTCAGGCTGCTTCGAAAATCGCAGTTGTAACAAGTCTGGAACTCGCTCTTTTGAAGAAGATAATCATTTGAAGGATATTCTAGCTCATTTCTATATAGTTTCAAACCTCTCGGAAGCCTTATCAATTGGCCTTCATGTCTCTAAGCACTGTAAGATATTCCGGCAATAAACCAGTTTCTAAGCAACTCTCCTGTCTCTTACTAGCTCTTTTGAGAGGTTCATGTTAGAAGAAGCGATCAGATTTAATTATTTGTCGGGAGACCAGTGTATTTACCACAAACAAGTGTTCTCTCGACTATCAGAAAAGCGGGTCATAGGTCTTCATCAAGAACTCCTTGAGTACTCGCAGCACTTAACCTCACCCATCCTCTCCGACCTAGCCTCCAGAAACTTCGCATAGCTTTGTTGATTTCTCACAGCATCCCTATGCCCCGGCCCAAGAACAAACTCACTATCCCGACAGACCCTCTGCCATGCCGCCTCCGCCTCGTCCCATTTCTCTTGCTTGCCCAGAGCTCTCGCCAGATGATGTAACGAGACCAAAGTACTGAGACCCCTGGATCCATACGTGCTTTCGCGTTCCGCCAGCAATCTTCGGTACAGGACCTCGGCTTTCTCATACCTGCCTTGATGAAACAGTACTAGCGCAAGACCTTCGGTGGCAACTGAGATTCCGTGACGTATTGAGCCTATCATAGCCTGTGAAGCGTCGTCGGTGTCGACAGAGCAGTCCTCAAAGGCTTTTTGGTATAACATCAGTGCTTTCTGGTAGTGTTCTTCTGCTGCTTCGTACGTTGATCCGCGGAGGTATCTCCGTCCTAAAGTGACAATAAGGCGATAAGATTTTAGATCGTCATGCGATGGTTTCTGTAGAATACTTGCTGCAAGATTGTCAATACACTGATCCGACAGGACGCTCCGTACCAATTTCTCAGCTGACTTGAGCTCGTTTTGGCTTATCAGCGCTTGAGCAAGCACGTTTGCCGCTTCTCTCATCAGCCCAATTGGAACAGTGCCTTCTTCGATGAGGATGCCTAGCACCGGCTCGATAGTATCTCGAGTCACAGAGTACTGGCGCAACCTATTACTGATCCATCCCAGGCTACTGAGGCTGACAATGGTATCTGGATGGAGGCGACCAAGAGTTTCAGTTCGTATGTTGTGTGCTTTTTTTGCCCTCGCTTCAGCTATGATCAAGTGGCCTGAACTGCAATAATACTTGGCTGTCTTATGCAACAATGTCGCTTGATTAAGCTTGTCTGGCAGACTGATTTTCTTGGTCTCGGAAGCCAAAACCTTGTCTGCATGAGGTAAGCACCTGGATGCTGCCGAATTTCTGATAAAGTCGTCGGGAAATTGTTTGGCAAGCGTGCGCAAGGCCTGCATTGCATATTTATCGCAATCTCCTGCATTGCTGCTGGCTAACCATGAACAAGTGGCTATTTGAACCAGGCGGTGCATGCTGTATGTGCCGTCGCTTTCATTGATCTTGATTAGGGAGAAGGCCAGTAAGACTTCCAAAGCATCCAAGAGATCCCACTCGTCTTCACCATCGCTAGGAAGGAGGGAAGGGTGCACACTTTGCGGGTCTAGGAAGCTCATTAATGAAATTAAATCTGCCGCTCGAGGATGATTCGACTTGATGAGGTCGAAGGATATCATCCATGTTCTTGCTACTGAATCCAAAGCTCTTGCCTCTCGGCCATGATCGCTAAACTCGTAGTTCAGGAGACGAGCTTTAGCGGTGTCGCTCTTCTCGAATAGCTCAAGATATTGAGCGATCGATTTCCGACGTTTCGCCATGAATGCCACGGCTTGCGTAATTGCCAAAGGTATACAGTCCAAGGCTTGGAGGAATTCTAGTCGCTCGTCGCCTGTGCTGGCATCGCGAACATACTTGTCGAGGAGCTGATTAGCCTCCTCCGTACTCAATGATCCTACGTCGATCGGGTCTTGATCTGAGGCAAGATCGACGGCTATGTCACGATTTCGGGTGGTATATAAGACACTACCATTCGAACTTTGTGGCACATACTCGTACATAGATTTCCTGAGCAGCTGCATTTCGAAAAAGTCACTGGCATTATCCACATTATCGACAACCATGAGCCATTTGCATGGGTATGTTCTCTCTAGCCAGTCACGCACGATTTGCAGCAAATTAGCATCGGGGTCTCGATGGCCGGGTATGCCGCATATTGAAGCGATTCGTTTATAGGCATCTTCAAATCTTGTTTCATTACTCGCAAAGACCCAAAAGACTGACACACTTGGTGAGCGCTCTTTCAGCCGAATCGCATACTCCAGTGCAAGCTGCGTCTTGCCTACACCGCCAAGCCCGCAGAGGGCCACTTGAGGCTCTCCCCGACCGAACTTCTCCTCCAACTTCTTGAAGATTTCTGAACGTCCGACGAACTTCGCGTTTCGCACAAAGGGGATAACATGCTTTATTTCTGTCTCTCCCGCTTGCTCATAGATCTTCTGTTCTTGTCGAAGGTCTAAGTGTAAACGCTCTATGCGACGGATGATAGCCTCGGTGCTGTCGTCACGCTTTTTGTTCGCCTTGACTTGTAGTTGCAATGCCAAAAGAGCCAGAAGTCGATCAAGAGAAAGCTGAAGGGCCTCGATTTTCTCATCTCCATGAAGGGTTTTGAAGGCTTTCCAGCCCGTTTCCATGCGATTTAGACTCCGCTGGAGCCACTCCCGACTCGTGGCTTTACCTTCGAGGGGTCTTGGTGTCAACTTCAATGCATCCAGGATCACGAGCAATTCCTTGATCTTAGCGTTGCAGTCTTCCATTGTCCGCCTCTCCTGATCAAGCTCTGCATCTTCGACATCCGCGAGGGTAGTCTGAATCAATGATACGCGTCTCTCAATATCTGTGATTTTCTGTGGAGCTCGCCCGAAGGCGCTGGAGTATTCGTGAATTTCTTTGCGCAGTTGAATTGCAAATTGAACAAACTGTACTACGCTGCTGGCAAGCCCGACGACCGCAAGAGTTTCCATAAGACCTTGCAATTACGTGCTGATCTCGTTTCAGCTGAACGAATCCTATCGCTTGAAGACTGCCTTGTCAATAAGATGCGTAATTCTGATCACATGATAGCAGCGTTAGTTACCCTCTAGAGTGCCAAAGCAACTTCGTGTGAAAGGCAAATAAGTGTTGAATAGAAATGCATAATGTGGATTCAGGGTTTTTGCATTGACGCGTCAGTGGTACGGTACTACTGTTGAATGGTAAGGTAGGGTCAAAAGCGAACTGCTATTGAGGCTATTTACACTTCCCTATCGAAGTATGTACAAAGGGGCCAGACGGGTTGCAGTTCGTAGAGGGTTGGAAAAGCTGGGCCAGGGCCGGAAAACATTCTTGGCATCGTTTGTAATGAGCTTACAGTTGGTGGAGGGTTGGAAAAGTTGAGCCAGGGTCGGAACTTTTTTTTTTTGATTCCGACCCCGACTCTACTTTCTGCATATGCTAATCATGAGTTCAAAATTATTCCAACCTCGACTCAGCTTTCTGCATATGCTAATCATGAGCTCAAGAATTGATGTTATATAGCTAAAGTAGCTAGATGATAAACAGCAAGAGCGAAGTATTGAAGTCGTGCATATGCACAGCTTGAGCGAAGCATCGAGAAAACAGCACAATCACAGATCATGCATATATCATGAATAGCAAGACGAGCGAAGATTCTTCTACATATGCTTAGCATATGCACAAAACATGCGAAATCATGAACTCAATTTGTGACATGTTATTCAACAAGCTCATCAGATCTTTCTCGTGCATTTTCTTCTTCATTCTCGTTCAGCTCATGATTTGCATCATCGCTTTTCTCGTTGTTTTCAACATTTGCATTGAATGAATCTTGAGCGAGCTGAGTTTCTTCTTAGTATATGCGCAGCATATGCGAAGTGCGACACTCATCTTCAAGTCGTTCATTGATGTTTCTTTGTGCTCAGTTGATGCTGCGCATATGCATCGACGAGACTTTGATGATCAGATGTGTATTTTATCGCCAAGTCTTGAATGTGCGAAGCATATGTCAATTGTAAAGTTCAACTCGACGTCAAGAATTTTTTCCGACCTCGACTCAACTTTTTCAACCCCCCGACCAGCTGTACCCTCGTTTGAAATTAGCGTGGGCGAGAGGGTCCCGCATATGCGAGACTTGACGTCGGGTTGAAATTATTTCGAGATCAGCTCGATGCGAAGCATATGTCGATGAATTAAACGTGCAATTGTATGTAGAATAAACGGTCTCTGATCCTAATCGAGGGTAAGTAGCTCAAGCCGAGATCAAGGAAGTGCATGCATGCGCTTCTCTGATCCCTCGGCTGCTCTCTCTGCTCCCTCGCTGCTCCCCCTTGCTCCCTCAGTGCTCCCCCGTGCTCCCTTAATGCTCTCCCTTGCTCCCTCAATGTTCCCGACAAAGCTATGCTCCCCTTCTCGAACCAAAATAGTAATTGCTAATCCTAAGTTCGGGGTGTATATAATACACAAATATATATTCCGAATTAAGAACACGAGAATCCCTACGGGAATTTAAGGTATCTAGATGAGACTCGATCGGGCATTAAACTGAACGCCGCCCTAGGGTGTTGCGCTCAATGTTGGTGTGAGTGATTTGCAGCCTAATTCTATATTCAATACAGAAGCGTTGCTCTGACTCCCATAAACCCGAAAACTTTATCAACTCAGAAATCAATATCCATATCATGAAGACCAAGATCAGTACTTCTGGCGTACATTTCGTTCCCCCAAGGTGTTCCTGGTGCTGGTGCGAAGATCTGATCACCGATAGATAGCCGACAACGATCTAACGGTTTCCTTTCTAGCCTAGGAGGAAATTTCTTGATCCATCATTCACTACCTAAGAAAGTACATACCTTCTTTGAATTCCCATGTGAGGCTTCTCCTTCGTGCTATTGACTACTACCATGGCCCAATTACTATAGAAGTAACACTATTAAACATGAACAAGCCACATTCCCCACACGGCTCTCTCTAACCCACCACAACAGCTCCTGCCCTTCTTTTTCAGGTCAGGAAAGCTTCGCTCTATAGCCTCGAAGCAATCTCATCAAAGCCTCAGGCCACCTTTACACGGCAATCTGACATCGGAACGACACGACATCACCGAGTTTGGAATGAGCTTACGGAGAAAGAAATGTTTTTGTCCGTCTCAGCACGGCTGCCTAACATAGATAGGAGCGAAAGAGAGTAAATCGGTCAACTTCGAACAAGATCAACCCCGAATGGATTAGTCTCCAAACGAAAAATAACAATATCTCTTGACAACGGCAAACAGGACATTCCTCAATCAAAAGGTGGGTCATTACCTCTCTTTCTACCGCACTCCTAACCGAATACCGGCATCTTCGTCTGAAAAACCTCAGTAATTGCTAAGCCATGAGAAGGAAAGTGTGAGCAGTACAGGGATTACACGTTCAAATGCATGACCACGTTCGTAATGGCCGTCATTCAATTTCTTCCCAAAGGCCTACAGATCACTTGAAACCGGCCCAGTTGCATCAATGCTGGCCTCAGTCAATAGCTTTCAATATGCCTATGCTACTTTTTTATGGAGCGGTGTCTCCTCGGCTTGCCATCAGGACAACCACGAAGCTTCTTGCAATATTCAATGTTCCTAATTGTACGGTCCCACGAATGAATCCCAGACTCGTCTCTGATCGCTTGGAATCTGAGCATGTCTTCCCGTAGGAGGTATACAGTATTCCGCACACTTCCGACCTCGAAGAGATAATGGGGTACCGTTATAGCAATGCTCATGTCTACGAGAAGGCCTCCTCTGTAGTTCCGCAGTCTTATATCCCTCGGGAAGACACCTAACCTTCGCATCCTTACGAGGTCTCTTTGCATCTTGTTGAGTAGCTTGTTACTTAGCGGGACTGTATCTGGAATCAGATCCTTAAGGATTGCACGGAAAGGCTGTCTCTTGGAGACTGGGACTGAGGCATCTTTGTGGGACCTATCCCATACGGACACGCCAAATCTCTCACGCAGATGTGCTTCCTGGTCTGCTGAGACAGCCATATGACCATAGCAGCGAGCGGCAACCGTTCCGTTCACCTTAGACTCGATGAGTCGGCCATAAGCACGACACTCGTTGTAGAAAGGGTCCGATAGGGCGCGAACGACGCTGATAGAAAGGTCGGCTTTTTCTTGCTGACTGAGAAGACACAAAGCTTCAGTAACATCATAGAACTTGAACTGCGAAACCTGTCAGCAGGGTAACCGGAGTTGAACACAGCAAGCTCACAATCTTTAGCGCGTAGGCCTTCCCTTTGATCGAGACTTCAAACACATGCGACTGGCCATCCTGTTCATTGTCGCTGAGCAGCCGTACGAAATCCACGTTGGCTTTCCTGTCCTTGAAGGGGGCGAGTTTTGGGCCTTCGCATTCTGGAAGAGGCTTGCTGAAAGCAATGCGCACCATCATGGATTTTCTCAGGTTTCAGGACCAAACAGCATGGTAAGGAAACCGGACAATGATCATGGCTGATTGAGCGACGGAGCGTTCACTTTTGCCGTATGCGAAAAGCCCCGAATCCGCGCGATGCAAAGCTCATTCAGTGATTACTTTACGAGGAATGAACCTGGGGATCAGTACTCGTGGCTAGCGACGCGGGGCCCCCATTCCGAGGATGCACCTCCCACGCCTCCTTTCCTCCCGGGCATTGGTGGTTTGTAACCTTAACTTAACCAATTCAAAAATGTCTCTTATTCTTTTTCGCTTGATTGGACGCCTCTTTACTGCTGTCATGCTGCTGCGTCTTTGCCTTGCGATGACACCCTAATTGTGGCATGGCGTTTCAACGAAAAGATTGCTACACCGGTTTGTTTGACCTATCAGGCTATTTCAACCACCTCACACCCAGTTCTCTACTCCTGTTCAACCCAGTTTCAGGCGATGTTGTTACCACCCCCTCACTTCTAGCCGCTCAGAAACTTATGCAGGGCTATATCTGGTTATTTACTCCTGCACGAGCTTCGAGTATTTGGCTACCGTTCATTCGGGGCTCGCATGCCTTTTTTTGCCTTTTTCTAATTCAAGACTCCACATGCGAATGTCATTCATAAGTGTGGTCGTCGCATGCAATATATCTCTTATATGTGCATTGCGGTTGACCGTTATTCCAGCCTATCTCTGTGGCTCTGGCATACGTTTTTTACTCTTCGTGCACATCTCAAGCTTCATAGGTTCAACATGCCAGCCTCCACCACATCTCTTTTAGAATACCTTAGAGTTGACAATCCTCCCCTGAAGTGTCGACTTCATTCATCGGACTCGAGCGGCGGAGCTTCGCAGAAAAACACGACGAACGGCAATTGGAAAACTCCAGATGTAATACAGATGTGGGAAGATTTCGACTTCGATACTCTCCAAACAAGCTATGGGGGCGTGTTGCAAACGGCGTTGGACCAACAACCCTACAACTTACCCGTCCATTCAGGCATAGCTCCATTCCCATTTTGCGAGATCCATGATGAAGATTCTCTTAATGCTCTTCTTGTCAAGTGGAACCAATCAATGGTGTCTGATGCCTTGGTAATAGCCCAAGACTTCCTGCAGGGTCATCTAGGTCTACCCTCCTATCAGCAGGTATTCATGGTACGAGGTGGTCAGGCAGACTATCCTGCATCTAGCGCCACCTTGCGACCTGACTGGGCCGGGGTACAGCGGGTGCAATTCGACGCCTCCAGGGCGAGGAATATCTTACCAGGAGACACGAAGGTGGGGGGCAAATGGTCAAGCTGTAATATAGAAGTGGGTCCCGTTGCCGACGCTCACATGGCCAATGATTGGATCGAGCCAATCAAGCAAGTCTACTCTTATTGCCTCAAGACCGAATCACGATACGGGTACATAATTACCGAGAAGGAACTTGTGGTGGTGCGCATCCGACCAGCAACAGAAGGGGACTTCATATCTCCAGACAACTCCCAAGAGACCTATCACGGGGCTCAACCGTCCACCGTGCGCAAGTCAAAATTCCTAAAATCTGCTAAACAGCCTCCGTCATCACCGTCAGGGCGAATTTCCCATTCGGGGATGTTGGAGTACAAGGCAATCCCTTGGAAGGACAAGAGCTCGTTGTCGATTGGTGGACAACAGACGTTGACAATTAATCTGGCTTTGTGGTGGCTCCACCTAATGGCTTCTGAAAACAACTCCATCAAAGACACCTACCCACCTCTGCCGGGGTCCAGCTGGAACCCTCAAACAACGACGGCCAACGACGGCAGCAAGCGCCGAAAACACAATGAGTTCAGGTCGGACGGTGAGTCTGACCTGGAAGACAGAGGTGTCCCCAGACGACGTACTCGACAGCAAACAAAGTCCTGGCGGGCCGACGACATGAGTTTTACCTTCGAGCAGCTTTGACCGCTATCTCTTGCAGGCCAAGTTTCCGGGTAGCTTGCTATTTGTTAGAACTTATAGGATGATTGAACGACAGAACAAGAGGTGATGTACGACTTGACATGAAATGGCGCGTAGGGTTACGACTAGCGGGATGTCTTGTATGAGTTTTTTTGACCTTTCTTTGTATAAATTTCGAGTATTTTCCTATCAAAGCATACCGTTCATTCTAGCGAATCGGGACAACATATGTACCACCTGCTGTCCCCTCCATACTCAAAAACTGCACCCGCAATTGGCTATGCGCATTTGAAAACAGTGCCATCTTCCTCACACTGCGTGTCATCTCCCCCTATCTGCCGGAGAAAGACGATTGAAGCCCGTAGTCACCGTATTCCCAGTGCTTGCGCAGGAGCTTGCGATGCCATCTGTTATCTAGATGGTGCGCGCAGTTCCGGATAGTAGATGGCAGTTCTTCCATAGCCGACAGCAGAGTTTGCGCTTTTCGGCCCCTTTTTGTTGGTTTGTTGTCCTGGAAGTAATGTTATATATATCCAGATTTAACATACTCCTACCTTATCCAGGCTCTTGTTTTCCCCGAGAGAACAAGGTGAAGCTACGTATAAGACTTCAATATGATTCCTCTATCCGGCTACGTACGATTACTATAATTGCCCGACGAAAAGAGTGCTGCACTTGGAAACCCATGCCATTGCTAGCGAATGGGGCATCTGACCTCCTCAATTCCCAGTACTGCATCGCGCCATCCTAACTATTCGAGCCCTGAAAACTCTTCCGAAAATCTCCTCGTCGTCGCCGGCCAGCGTTCTTTTTCGAGACAGCTGTGGGGCCTTCAAACGTACTGTAGCGCACTACTCTCCAAAGCACAACACAGCTCAGGAAGCTTGTGGGATCTTCTACGCTTTCCGTTTGCGTAACTAAACCATGGCATTGGCCTCCATCATCGGCGCTTGATGTAGCCTGCAGTCCAGTACGCGTTCGATAGAGTCAGTTTCACAGAAAAGCCCATCCCCCCTGTTTGGCATGTCGTTACACTCGGCTCTCATGACGCATGAGCAGTGTGCTTGGAAAAAAACCACGAAGCCGGATTAGCACTAGGCATCACGTTCATGGTAGCAAACCCGTCCACACAGGGCAGCGGGGAACTGACAGAGGCGTTGCCAACTCGGTAGCGTGGGATGCAGATCTGAGCGAACAGCCGCGAGACGAGGGATAGAGATGAGGAAAGGCTGCGCAAGCTCTTGGGTCCGGTAAGGAGGTAATGGTAAGGGACGAGGCATTCTGGGTGATCGGAAGGGAGCGAGATCGGAGGGTAGAAGGAAGATAGCAGAACACGGGAGAGTTTTGACGAGCTTGAGGTAGCGAGGTGGACATCAGAACGCCTCTCCATCGCCACCAGGCTTTCGGTACACGCGCGCTCGAAGCTACTTCTGAAAGGGGTTTGCGCCTGGATCTTACCCACAGCCGCCAAACCGTCCGTCCGACTACGTACCCTACTACTACAATTTATAGTAGCAGCGCTATGTAGCAGGACCCCGCTGACCTGGACGTGGACGGGGATTGTGATGGTTGCTAATAACCTAGGGGCAGCAGCCTCACCCACACATTCGAGCGTTGAATACCTCAGCCGACTTACGAACACTGTTTACTTGACTGTACTGATCTCGACGTCGACCATTGATAGGGAGCCTGTTGCAGGGTTCTACCTTACAGAAGCGCAAGGAGGGGCTGTCGGAAGAAATTCGTTGTAGGCGCTTTTTGCTCCAGACGCGCTTGAACGTTGATTTGATGGATTGCATCGACAAGCCGTAATTATTTCATGTGGGGTACATATTTTTAGATAATATATATTGCTGTGTCCCTCGTTGCATATCCTTTATTTTCCGAGTTCCTTTATGACTGCTTTGGACCGCGAATAGAAATGCTATCTGTAATCTTGTCTTCGAATGCATTCATCTTCTTCCATCTCCTCGTTACTACGACATACGCATTTCCGGCATATCCGCAATTGGTCTCATCCTTGGTCGCTGACAGACACAATGTCTCCTCTCCCAACATGCTCGAAAACCTTAATGTCAACAGAATTCCCTCTACCGAAGCCCTCAATCTCCCTCTGGAATCGGAGTGGTCAATAACTTGTGAGACGGAACCATTTACGCACCGTCCCGTCATTGGTACAGATTGCTTGCAAATCGCCACGCAAATCGAAAATAGTGCAGGCGCCACGGCGTACCATCTCTATAAAGCAAGTGACCCCGGCTTGGGATGGAGGAACGGTGGTTGCTATATTTTTCTCGATTCCATGCTCCCGACAGAAACGGACGTTTTCAGACCGATCTCGATAGCCCTTAATATCAGGCGCGTGGTGGAGAAGTGCGATACCCTGGGAGGAGTAACGGCCATTGGTCCGAGGCGGAAATTCGACCTGTGTATAGAGCCTTGGGATCTGGATAGTGCTACGACGGTTGCCACAGCACGATCATAGCTGCGAGGTTGAAGAGATATTCTTATACTGGACACTATCACCAGATCTATCATGGACTAGCAAAGTCTTGTCAGCCCGATCATGTATGGTCTTCTCATGTCCGCTATTTGAACTTCGATGTAATAGCTCATACCTTCTAGAAAGACTCGACGCACTCCGTCAGGCTCTCGAGATAAACTCTACGAACTCCGCGAAAGGAATCGAGCATCTAGCTATCCACAGCCAGACGACCCGGCAGCTAGAGAAACCGCTCTTCAGCCGTAGAAGATCTTGTAGATTATCTCATCCTGACCACTTCTTCCCCGCTTATCCCGCCAGCCCTGAAGGTCCGATAGTCTTGAGGCTGCACACACCTACATGGAATCGCCCGATATTCATGGCGGCTAGAATAAATCTAATGCCGCGATTTCTGTAGCTGTTATTCCAAATGCAGATTCTGAATAATTCCCGGCTTTCCCGACAAGATCTTCAATTCCACGCCCCCCATTGCTAGAAAGAGACCTAAAGATCTCAGAACCTATCACTGGGTGCGAGTCCTGCCTTTCCAAAAAAAAAAGAGGTGTAGTAGTATTCCTTCGTCGGAGTAAGAGTTGATCACGTCGTGTGGTTGCTCGTCGTTCGACAATGTTTCAACCCCAGCTCGCTTGGTCATCAACTGTCTGCCTCAGAAGCCCAAAGTCATTGTTTGAAATCGCGTAAGCAAACAAATAGCAAGATCACACGGTATGGCCGGTATAGGCAAGTCTCCTTACGCCTTGTTTGTAAACGCGGAAGACGTAACACTTGAGATGAGCGAAGAATCGTCCAAGCATGTCGTGTTATACAAGCTGACCGGAGACAGACAATCAACCACAGGCTCACCCAGAATTGCGACCGTGAAGGTGGCATTTAGGACCTCTATCTTGCCACAGATGCCTGCAAACACGCCCCCCAAAAACGCACCGATAATCGCATCAATGAGAGAACCACGGCGCCCGTCATATCCTTCCCCATACCTTCACCCTTTGCGGGTCAAACAATTGAAGCAGCGGCCAAGTAGCTGAAAGCCGCAGCCGATGATGTTGACCTCGACCGTGGCTTCTTTGCCGTTCTTGATGAGAATTACCAGATGGGGCGGAATCTGGACCGGGAGGCTGACCTAAGCAAAGGGGAGCCGTACAGCGGACCACGACCGAGGAAAGTGACAGAATAGAAGCATAAGCAGTTCGCTGTCAGCAGTAAATCCAGGCTCTGTATGCCAATTTGCGTTCGCTCCAGGGTTGAGACGCCGTGGACGCCACGACCTCGGTGGATAATATCATCATTAGCATCCCACTACTTTTTTGTTGACATACGAAGGCGATACGAGGTTATATTGATATATTGGTTGTTGCTGTTGTTAGATATCTATCAGTCTTTCAGCAGCCACAAGCAGTAAGCGAAAACTTTACTAGCGGGTCTCAGTCCTATGAGACTCAGATTACCAACCTATGTTCGAAGTAAACCCGAATTTTGCCATCTGAGTTCGATTATCTAGCCAAAGCGAAGCAGTCGTTCCTCGAACAGGGGCAAAAGTGATTTAAATAAAAGAACTGTCGTTGTTCACTGACTTCCTTGAAGCAGCACCTTTTTAACACACATGCAATATCCTCGGTTCCTAACCCACTTTATGTTCGAAATACAGGGGTTCCTAAGGTAATCCTGTTGTGGCTTGCTCGAGAAGCCTGAGTTGTTGCTCAATCAATTGTATATTCCTTGGTTCCGTTTCGACGGGAAGTAATTTTACCAAACTTCAGTTAGAAGATGACCACCAGCAGATTTTGCATCTTCGATGACAATATTTGGAAAAAACCAGGTGAAAGTCTAAAAGCAACGGAGATTAAAATTCTTAGATAGAAAACGATATGCACAAAAACAACATTCAAATAAGTTTCATTTGACGAAATGGGTATTTCGAGTCAGGCAGGAATTCTTTCAACAGACATAAGGAACCTGCAACATATGCACCCATGACATCATACCTTATAACCAGCTCATATACACCGTACAAGCATTACAACTCTCGTTTATTGCCGTCCATATCCCGCACTCCTTTCGTCCCACCAACGGCTGACATACCGTCCAATTCTGCTTGTACATCACTTCCACGCATTTCCTGGATGTTACCGCCCATTGCGTCCAACTCATGTGCCTCCCCGCCGCCTGTTTCATGCATTCCCTTCAATTCCGTCTTATCCGCCGCTTTCATCGCCATCAACCCCGTATCCGACCCCATGTCCTGAGCGCTATCTCCCCTGTCGGTTTGCCGCCGCCTCCGAGTACGGAAAATTACAAAGGCGACGGCCGCGAGCAGCAATATTCCCACGCTTACTCCAACACCTATGCCCGCTTTAGAGCCTGTGCTGAGGCCGCTGCTGGGCGCTGCTGCTTTTCCTGTGCTGGTCGGCGCTGAAGTCGGTGCTGTCGAGCTCACACTCGTAGCCGAGCTTGTGCTTGTTGTTGTACTGGAAGAAGTTGTATTAGGCGAGGTTGCGAGACTCCAAGTCGTAGGCTTCAGCGTCGAATCCTGATTAATGTACCAAGAACCACTATTTGTGGAAAACGGCGTCTCGGGAGGCGTAGTAGGCTTATTTTCCGCATAAATCTCAGCATGGCATGCCCCAGCGCCGTTGCAATCGAGACTGACTGTTTGGCTTCCTGTGGAGGGGACGGAGGTATTAGAGCCTAGGATTAGGGCATTGTCTTAGCTTGAGGCGAAAAGGGAGGGATGGAGAGTAGGGATGTTATACATGGTGTGAAACTTGTAAAGTCGGGGGGGCCACACCAAAGGACGAGGTAGGCGTTGGGGTAATTTGATGACCAGGAACAGTTCGCAGTGTCGAGGTAGTTGTAGGTTGGTCTGTAATTCGAATCCGGGAAGAGCCATTGCCCTGTAGCTGTAGAAGGGGCGGCGACGATGGTGGATGGGAGGATGAGGAGGAGGACTGCAAGAGGTAGGAGAAATGGGCTATGACATGAAAGGCGCTTCATCTTGGAAAACTCTCGCGGCCGAGATCACACCACAGTGGTGGATTAAAGAACGAGATGATGCCAAATATCGCTCTTCACGATTCTCTCTTCACGAAGAGACTCGACTTCGTCGCGCAAGAAAGAAAGCTCTACGAAAGATATAAAAATACAAGAGGAAGAGGAAAAGAGATGGACACGCCAAAATAGCAGGAGGCAAAGCGACACATCAGCCAATGCATTGCCTGGATCGCTCCAGCCTTGTTTCACCAAGGCCCTCAGCCGCAGCCGAAGGATCACAGAACATCAGCAACCTATCACCAGTCATAGAACCCTCCATACCTCAACGAAGTGGCTCGAACCAGCAAGCAGCCGACAGGTTCATAAAACTGCACTGGTATGTTTCGGTGTCGTGGGTGTATGTATCTCTTACAGTACGGAATATTCCGTACTACCTTATGTACTACAGTACGGAGTAAACCGGCGTTATTCCTGCCATACCAGGATCAACGGCGCTAAGTCTGTTTAGAGAGTAGATATCACTAGCGGCAGATCTCCGAACCTCGAAATTCCACTGCGCCAAATCCTATCATCACCACCAAACACCAATCTCACAACAATGCTGAGCACCAGCATGCGCCGAGCTTTTGCTCAATCGAATCCGCAAATCCTCTCACTACCACCAGCATTCCTCCTCCCCCTCCGCGCACGCCTCTCAACCACAACCAGCACCACCGGCCCCAACCCCCCCGAAAGCGCCTTCCACACCACTCATCTCCCCAAACAACCCCCAAAGGCCTCAAACCCCGAAAAAAACCCAACAACTCCCCAACCCTCTCCACCACCACCCCAACAAACTCCCCCCGCCGCCGCCAACCCACCCCCCTCCCTCCTCCCCCTCCTCGCTGCCCAACCCCCCCACTACATAATCGCCCACCTGCACGCCCGCCCCTACCTCCTCACCGCGGGCGACACCCTCCGCCTCCCCTTCCACATGCCGCACGCCGTCCCAGGGACCATGCTGCGCCTGACGCGGGCCTCGAGTCTCGGCTCCAGGGAATACACATACCGCGGGAATCCGTGGGTGGACGAGCGGGATTTTGTGTGTCGAGCGCGGGTGGTGGGGGTGGAGGGGGAGCCGATGCGGGTGGTGGAGAAGACGAAGAGGCGGCAGAGGCATGTGAAGACTGTAAGGAGTAAGATGCGGTTTACGGTGTTGAGGGTTGTGGAGGTGAGGGTTTGTGTGGGGGGGAGGGGGGGGGGGGAGGATGGGGGGGAGGAAGGGGAGGAGTGAGGAGGGTGATGGTGATGGTGTGAATCCTAAAGCATAGGGATGGATTGGGGGGGTTTTTTATACGCGGGTGGAGGTTGCGAAGAGACAATAGAGACGGGATATGTTGAAGCCCACGTTCAAGATACGGAATAGAGCAGCCAGGGACTACTGTACCATATTACCACCACATAGAGCAACCTCGAAAGCTAGCCGTGCTGGCGGGTGGGAATGAAGGTGCATAGACCTTGTTCCTAATCCGTACAAAGGGTTTTGAAAACCAATTACAGAGCCCCCCCTCAATTGTGAGCATTGAGTTCCACATAGGCCCTACTTAAATAAGACATCAAAGATCCTTCGCATTGCCTCCAGCGAACCAAAAGGCATCTCCAACGAACCAAAAGGTAATCAAAGCAAAGGGGGGTATACATGCCATCAAAGTATCTACAAACGTCGCTCTCAATCGCATAAACCCCACTTCTTTCAATGCCGCGCCTACGCTAAACCGGCACATAATGATACGCTGAAAAGCCCAAACAAAACCCCTGCTTTTACCCAACCCGATACCCCCTCAAAGCCAACACAGAACTACTCAAACCCCTCTCCACCGACTCCAACATATCTTATCAAACCATCCCCCCCACCCACCCAATCCTCACGCCCTCCCCTCCTCAACCGCAGCCCTAATACTCGCAAAAAACAGGCCCGGCCACGTCGCCAACTCCGCCTCACCAGGCATGCCATCCTTCTTGATATGATTCACAATATTCTGCTGGATCCGCGCCAGCATCTCCTGGCTAACCGGCACCGTCCCCCTCACCTGCGCGTCCGGATGTAGGAACGCATCTCCCTCTGCCAAAAGCTGGTCAACCATGGGCCGCTGCTTGGCATCACGGTTTAGACAGCGCCGGAGGGTTTTGATGAGCCCGCTGGAGACGGGGACGCCGCCGATAGCCTTCGAGGGGAAGTCGATGATGTGGCGGGGATTGGGGATGGCCATGATGCGTTGCATTTGGTTAGCGATATGGGCAAAAGGGGGTTTGCCGTAGACCATCTGGTACAAGATGCAGCCGAGACTCCAGACGTCACTGGGTTTGCCGAGCTTCATCATTTTGCCGGCGGTGGAGGGAAGACCGCTGGTGGCGTTGGAGTCGACGAGGGCTTCGGGGGACATGTAGTTTGGGGTGCCAATGTGCTGTTCTCGGTGGACGTTAACGGTGTTATCTTGGATGGCGTTGGAGATGCCGAAGTCGATGAGTTTAAGCTTTCCTTGTAGGAGGAGGAAATTGGCAGGCTTTAGGTCTGAGTGGACGATATCGTGCTGATGCACTGCTTGGACGCATTCCAGCATTTCTTTCCAGTAGTAGCGAGTGAAAGTTACATCGAAAACGGCATCCTCGGCGTTCAGTCGCATGGTCAGCACCCGGTTCAGGTCAGATTCACCCATCTCCATTAGCACGCTCAGTGTGTGTCTTTCCTCATTGACTTCCCAGTCGAAAAGCCGAATTACCCGATCTACGTTCTCCAGCTTTTGAAGAAGGTCAATCTCGCCTTTGTAGCCACGAATAGCTGCCTCATCCTGATCTTCGAGTGTGACTCTTTTCAACGCAAAGACCTTGTAATTCTCTGCCATGACTCGATATACCTTTGAACTGCCCCCTCGGCCGATACAATCCATACGCGTGAATAGCTTCCCATTCACGGAAATGTAATTACGCTTCTTCCTAGACTGGGAAGCTGATGCTGCACCTGCTGGAGCAGTTGCAGTCTCCAGAACAGTCATCTTGGGTGGTGGCGGAGCTGGCCGATGAGGAGTATTCTGACTTCGCGGAGCCAAAGCTGGCCTTGGAGGTGAAGTGGTAGCAGGAGTGTTGATCAGCATTTTCTCGTCAGCCATCGTTGTCAGTTTAGCATGTCTTTCAGATAGAGCAAGACCGTTGGGTTTGTTGCGTTTGAAAGTAGGCGGTGGTTCATTCTCTTGGTCAAATCTTGACGGCAAAGGCGGAAGTGAGGGGACTCTGAAAGCTGGTGCAATTTTCTTTTCTGATGGTCTATCCTGGCGTGGCGCAGGCGCAGGCGCGGGATTGGTCTTTGCTTGAATCAAAGGCTGCAACGGCTTAGGCAATCTCGCGTCGTTAGGAACCGGGCTTCCTGTGATGATGCTACCTTGGCTTCCGAGACGATCATGGTCATGAACAAGCTGAGGGCGAGGCAAGGGTTCTGGTTTCGATGGTGGAGGGTAATTTTCCGGCTGCATTGTAGCGGGTGCTTCCTCGCGGTCCGCTGGATCATGAAGTGCTCCTCCTGATGACAGGACATCCTCCTGTATCGGACTTCGGTCTTCTTCGCTTTGCCTCCGCTTCATCCCTCTTCTTGCTGGTCCGCTGAGATATCGACCTGTCACCTTACCTACTCTTTTCACCCGCAATGATCCTTGAATACCCGTCTCTTCTGCCTTGGATCTATTTATAGAGAGATTGCCTAGTTGCGAAGCTGCTTCGTGAAGCGCATTATCCTCTTCCATTGGCACTGACCTTGGCTGAGCTAGCTCCGTAGCAGGTGCTGATCTAGGTTCAGTGGTCGTTGCCTTGTTGGACTCTGAAGAAGTGCCTTCAAAGGGTCTAGTCCTAAGGTGTGTCTGCAAGTCCCGCGGTCGAGGAGCAGGCGTAATCAGGTCATGCGGAGTATTTCCGTTGCGATAACCCTCCGAATTTGATATCGGGCTGTTTCTTCGTAGTGTCGCTGCTCCTCCGCTCAATCGTACTATTCGAGGACTACCAGACCGGGTTGAAGCAGGTGAAGCTGTCCGCTCTCCCAACGCAGACCTGAAAGTTGAGGGACTTTTTCTGAGTGTTGTTTTGGGGTCCCGTGTCAACGCACGATCGTTCGATACACCATTGCGTCGCGATGGAGATGATCCAATGGCTGAAGCTTCATCCCCAAGTATGGCTTTTGCCTCCGCACTGAATTTCATTGGCGGCACTGGTACATCATCATCAGAGCTGTCACCGATCGAAAACTTCCAAGCTTGGGGTAAAGGGCCATCATTGTTGGTTGGAACATGAGACAGAGGAGAGCCGCGCTTGAGGGTCGGTCTTGAAGGCTGGATCCGTCCATCTTGTCGCGAAGGGGCTCGTCGAGTTCGGGGGAAGCTATCGTAGTTCAGCCCGAAGGGTGTTGGCGATGCTGTGGCCATGGCGGCGTGACTATTGTGAACTCAGCATGCAAGCATTGGCGATCTTGGGGTTTGGCTGAACCAAATGAGCGACAAGCATATCCAAAACGTGGAGCAATGTTGCTAAGCAAAAGATGTGATAGATTGAATTGCGATCACGATAACCAAAGTTGTTTCAAGATGCGCGTTGATTTTCGCAGGGGTGCGATGTTGTTTACTCTGCCACTTTGGCGGGGCAACAAGCCGTTTATTATCCAGTCGCCAGAGTTACCTTACCACGCTTACTCCTCGAGCCCATTCATGTGTTTCCATTCCCCATCCTTCTTATCACACACGCTTTGCGATTACAACCGAATCATCAATCGTCTATATCTCGCAGACAGAAAGTCCACTCAAAAATCTCCCACTGCACGAACCTGTAGTGGCTTATTGGAGTCGGCAAGCATCAGATGACCGCCCAGTCGACATCTATACTCTTTGCGTCTAATCGAGTATACGAAGAGCCTACCTCGTAAAACCCCCGAAGTCTCTCTCGGAAAGTCACGGGATGCAAAACATCAAGTCCCTACCTTATATACTGCCATGACTCACCTTTTCCCGGACCAAATTCACTTTCTTTCATCTCTCCCTGTCCAGATATCCTCAGCCGTTGCCCAATCCCTAACCGATTCTTGTTCGCGTCTGCGTGACTTAATGTACTTGGCCCTCGAGCTGCCCTAATCTAACCCTTGATACAATGGCCACGTCGTCTGCTGCTGGCCTCAGGCTTATCTTTTTGCCTAGCGCCATATCTCAGGCTTCCACCCGTCCATTGCTGCGTTCCGAGCAGACGAAAGGGCGGTCAAAAGCATCAATGCAATTTTCTAAACCTTGCCTGAGCACTTTGGGTATATTGTGCCCTGTCCACAATCAAGTCAATTCCTGACAATACCTACCAAAACAGGACTAACACCTATGCTACATCGTGTCCATACTGTTGTTGCAGGAAAGAACGGTCCTGCCGCTAGCAAGAGGAGCATAAGCACAACGAGTCAATCGCCTAGTCGCCCCCAAGCCACTTCCTTTGCCCTTAAACGACCGCGAGGACCGTCCGTCCATAACTCAATCTATTTCCCATCCTTACTTCTCCACCGCTCTTCCTCGACGATGCTAGCCGCCGCACACGCCATCGGAGCCGGCATGGCAACGATTGGGATCGCCGGCGCTGGTGCTGGCATCGGCACAATCTTCGGATCCTTGATCCAGGGCGTCGCTCGAAACCCACAATTAAGACCGCAGCTGTTCCAACTTGCGTTTTTGGGGTTTGCACTCGCGGAAAGCACGGGGATATTTGCGTTGATGATGGCGTTCTTTATCCTTTTCGCGGCACCGGAATAGGAGAGTGCGTGGCCTTTTCGAGAAAGAAGTTTGCTCAGACCGTTACCATTGCTTGACTGTGGCGTTGGTGGAGAAGCAACATTCTCCTCTTTTGTGGTCGTTTCATTTCCGATCTCGAAGACTTCGGATTCCACCGACCCCCAAAGTCTCCTCTTCTGTACTATACTGTACTCATATCTGCAAATAGCATAATATATATTAACAATAAAAGGTTGGCCATTTGGCGCAAATCTGGCGCTGAAAGCTATCTGGGAGCTGGTACGTCGGGCCAGCTATCACACTGATTGGCGCTGTGTCGAGGGAGCAAGTTGGTCAGGTTGATGCAGTTCCTTGACTATGTCGTTGGTGCATGACCAACATTCTTCTCTTCTGTGTTTGTTAAACTTTTTACCTCGAAGTCTCAAGATGCTACTGTTTCTTTTCAATGTTCATTGGTATGTTTAGAATGACATTTCCACAGCCAAAAGTTTACCACTTTGCATGAGATCAACACTGACGACGTTTTCAAGAAGAAGAAGCTTCAGGAGGCTCTGCGAGACCTGTACGTAGTAGAACCTTATCAAATAATGACACACGTAGATCGAAGCTGAGCCACAGCTTTGTCGCCCCGTAAACATTTTTGCCGTGACATTTAGGTCAAGAAGCTGCGAATAGACTATTAGCGTGTGCAGAAAGCTTTCGAATCCTTGGCATCGCAATTGTTGCGTCTTCCCCCCAAATTTGTATAGATCTTTCGACATTTCAATCAGACCTTTCGACATTTCAGCCCTTCAACACCCATTATCGCATCAAAACAGGTGAAAATGAATTGTTCAGACTTCTTCGCTTATACTGACGTGTTTTCAGCAGCTCAGCAGCTATGATCGATCCTTTAGTCTCTGCTCTTCGCTTCAAAATATTACGACTTCTGCTACTTCACTGATGTCTCAAAGCTATCGCTCATGTCACGATCCTAGCCTTGCCAGGCCTATCCTAGCTTCGTCACCTTGACTAGTCCCTATTGGGCCTAGCGTCGGCTGAGGAACACACATATGTAGCCAGCTTCTTTCCTGTAGCTACCTTTCTTCCTTAGCATTTATCTTCTAGTTAAATGACACCCCTATCCG
>JAABUU010000439.1_pt1 | contig 94319 bp, 109 predicted proteins | sample 5559301 | NCBI WGS metagenome assembly JAABUU01 (sample SAMN10711884, study PRJNA513360) | rock metagenome | isolation source: Antarctica rocks | place: Antarctica: Victoria Land, Richard Nunatak white | reverse complement strand
CCGCCGCCTCGGCAGCCGCGGCGGCGGTGGCGGCTGCAGCCGCCGCCGCGCGCGCGCCCTCGTCGACCGCGCCGGCAGGCGCGGCCTCCGCGGCGGCGGCGCGCTGCGCGGCGGCGGCGGCGGCCGCGTCGGCGGCGGCGGCCCGCTCAGCGGCGGCGGCGGCCGCCGCGTCGGCGGCGTCGGCGCGCGCGGCCAGCGCGTCTGCGGCCGCCTCCGCGGCGGCCAGGCGCCCAGCGAGCGCGCGCGCGGGCTCAGTCGCGGCCGCGAGCGAGGACTCCAGACAGTCGTCCAGCGCAGTGACGGCGCTGGCCACGTCCGCCAGCTCGGCCGCCAGCACCTCGGCGCGCTCGTGCACCGCCTGGCCCCGAACCTCCAGGGCCTCAGAACCTCATTGTTAGTGCATGGAGCAGCACTCAGCCTAAACCTCCGCACGCGCCAGCAGGCGAGCGTGCTGTGCCCGCCGGTTGCAGCGTTTGGCGCGCGTCTTAGGCACGGCGCGGAAAGAGCCCGCGCGGCGCTGCCCTGGACGGCGGCACCCCACATACCGTCCACTCAGCGAATCAGGAGCCAGCATGCTCGGCAAGGTCAAAGCATAGGCGCGCGTCGGCCTTGGTGGTGATACAAACATGGGCGCGCCTCCATCGCCCCGCGGCCGACGGCGTGCTCGGCGAGCGTCTGCACGTTGCAGCGCAGCTCCGCCAGCTCGCCCTCCAGGGTCTGCGCCTGCGCCTCGGCCACCTCGGGCAGCCCGTCCACCGCCGCCTGCGCCGCGCGCCGCGCCGTCCCTTGGTCGCCGCTGCATCAGACTGCCACTCTGCAGAGGCTCAGTCTGCAGACCAGCAGCGCCGGCCGCCGCCGGCTGTGACGCTGGACCACACACGACCGCAGGGCCGGTCACTGCGCACATCCCCGCGGCAGGCCGCGGGCAGGTCCCCGCGCGCCGCCCGGGCACCGACGTATCTCTTCCTGCAGCAGGCGCCAGCCGGTGCCCCTCCCTCGCCGTGGCGGGGGCTGCCGCGCGCGCCTGCAGCGCGTTAACGCGCTCCGCAAGCACGAGCAGCTGCGCGCGGCCGTCCGCCTGCGCCTCGGCGTACGTGCCCACCGCGGCTGCCACCTGCTGGCCCACCTCCGCCAGGCCGTCCTGCACCTCCTGCGCGCGCAGCCGCGGCGCCTGGGCGCCGGCCGCCCGAGCTGCACGCGCGCGCCCGGCGCGCCCGGCGCGCCTGCCTGCGCGGCTCAGGCAGTCGCCGGCGCGGCGCGCCGCCGACCGCCGGCCGGGCACGGGGCGCGTGGCCGGCATGCGCGCTGGGAGCGCGCTCAGGCTCCTTCACGGCGCGGCGCTGCTCGGACAGCATGCCGTGTACATAGTCAGACAGTGCACACATGCCAGCCTGTTAGGGCTAGAGAAAAAGCCCGGGCGAGTGCAGGGTGGCGCGCATCGGTGGGGGTCGCGCGCCTGGAAGTAGGCCGCGTTGGCGTCGAGGCGCGCCTTGAGCTCCGCGACCGCGCTGCGCTGCTCGGCCAGCGCGGCGCGCATGTGCGCCTGCGCCAGCGCGTCCGCGCTCGCGCTGCCGCCGCCATCCGCCGCTGCGCCGCCGTCGCCCGGCGGCGCGGGCCGCGCGGCATCGGCGGCGGGCGGCGCGCACGCCAGCTGCGCGGCCAGGCCGGCCACGTTGGCGGCGGCTGCCGCGGCGGCTTTGTGCGCAGCGGCGGCCGCGGCGTCTGCCACCTCCGCCTGCTCGCGCGCGCGCGCGCTGTCAGCAGACACTCGCCGCGTCTGCATGTTTCCAATCTGGACACTCTCATCTGGAACTGCATCGCAGTCGATGGGTCCACCATGCTGCGCAGAGGTGTTTGCGCCTGGAGCGCTCGCAGACGTGCTCTGCACTTCACAGCACCTCCCGCGCCTATGGGCAGCGCTTCGCTCTTGGCCCGTGATAGGCACCCGGGTGTGCCAGCGCTGCGTGCACACGCGAAGCCACACGCCAGGCAGGCTGTGGCAAGGGCGCTGCGCAGGTCGGCGTGCCGGCCAGCAGCTTTCCAAGCCCTGCAAGCTCAGGCTGCGCACGGTACTCTCCTCCCATGCGACAGGATGAAGCCGGCCGCTGGGACTGCGCCTACGCTGCGCAGGCCGGCGTGCAAGCCGCGGGAGGCCCTCGCATGGAACCCTGCTTCAGCCCTCAGGGCTGCGCCGGGGCCCCACCTTCTCGCGCGCGACGGCGCAGCCGGCCGCGGAGTCGGCGACAGCAGCGCGCAGGTCCGCGCGCAGCTGTACCACGCGCGCGTGCAGCGCCGCCAGCGCGCCGCCGGCGCCGCCGGACGCGCCGGCGCCGGGCGCCTCGCCGCCCGCCTCGCCGCCGACCGCCGCCGCCAGGTGCTCCGCCTGCTCCTGCGCGCCGGCTCAGGGCAGGCGCTTGGGGCGCATGGACAAACGACCAGTCCCAGGGACAGCCTGCCGGGCAGCAGTTTAAGCGGCAGATCGAGGGCGCAGCCCCGTGCAGCACGCTACTCGCTGCACAGCAACTCCGTCGTGGCTAGGCGCAAAAAGAATGCAGCGACCGCCTGCGACCGCACGCGTGAAATGCGTCCTGGCGCTGCGTGCAGCCAAGAGGGTAGCGCACCTGCCAGGCGGCCTCCATGTCGGCCATGCGCTGCGCGAGGCCGTCCACGTCCTCGTCAGCCTCCGCGCGCTCCACCGCCGCGCGCGCGGCCTCCGCGCGCACCTGCGCGGCGCCAGGGCCTGCCTGACAGGGAGGGCGGCAGGGCTGGGGCATCCCAGACAGCATACGATTAGGTCTGCCCCCGCTCCAGGCGACGCGTTGCGGCGGGGCTCTTCCGCCCCCTCGACGGGCTCGGCCTGTGGGCACGTGGCTTTGCCGGGCGGTGGGCCCGCGAGGCACGTGCAGGGCCGGCTGGTGTGCTGACCATTTCACAGCCTGCCGCAATTCGTAACACGCGCACACCTCCACCCAATCAGGCTGCAGGCAGACACCGCGCATGGTCATGTGTGCAAACTGCGCTAAGGCTGATCTACCCTACCTGACCAACACCCATTGGGCTGCGCGAGCGCATACCCCTGCTGCGCTTGTCTCCAGGCAGGCCGCACTTTATCAAGCGCGCGGACGTCGGCTTGATCTGCCCTACCCTAGACCTACCGCGCGGCGCAGCGCGCACCTCCACCATGTCCGTCTCCAGGCAGGCGACGCGCTTGGTCACGCGCGCGACGTCCGCCTCCACAGCCGCCACGCGCGCGAGCGGCTCGCCGGCGCCCGGCAGCGCGCGCGCGCTTGGCGGCGCGGCCGGCTGCGCCTGCGCTCTGCCGGGACTTGCAGCGGGCGCGTCGGCGGCGGCGCGCGGCGCGGCCGCGCCGCCGGAGTCCGCGACCGCCAGCTCGATCACGCCGTGCAGCTCCGCCATGTCGCTCTGGCCACGGCACGCGCACACTCGCACCCCTCACGACCTGGCCGCTGCTGCACAAGCTGGGCGGCGCTTTCGGGGGACCCGCCACACCTCGCCTGTCACTCTGAGGTGAGTGGCACGCTCAGGAGCTTGCTGCAGGCCATCAGTGCATCCTTCTGGCACAGACAAGGAGCGGTGCCGCTAGAGTGTGCTACAAGCCTGCAGCACCCCTGGGCATGCGCCTGCTGATGTAAGGGACGTAGGTAAGCAGCCTGAGTGGGGGCCGGGCGCACGAGGGCAGGCCCACCTGCAGCTGCTCAGTTGCCTCCGCGAGCTGGTCGGTGCGCTGCTCGACAGCGGCCTCCGTGGCGTCCAGCCGCGCGCTGAGCGCGTGCACCCGGCGCTCCAGCAGATCCTGGCCGTCGCCCAGGCGCCCGAGCGCGGGCGCGTCTGGAAGCGCGCACGCCGGCTGGCACGCGGCGGCCTGCTGCGCCGCCGCCACCTGCGCGGCACAAGCATGGCGCCTGTGCCTGCCGTGGGCTCCGGAGACCGAGTGGCTGGGCTGCGCACTGCTTTGCGCCAGGCACGCCGGCATTCAGAGCTCACCAGATGCTGTCATCTTGATATATAGTGGTAGACAGGCGCCGCACCCGTCTACCAAACAGAGGTGATGCGCGGCCGCTGGGCAGGGCCTGTGGAGCTTGCGCAGAGCAGCTCCGTGCTGAGCGCAGGGGACGAGATCCGCCAGCAGGCAGCCCGGCACGCAGAAGCCGTGCGCGCACCCCCAGCAGGATGTATCGCCCGGCCAGGCTAGCGTCCGCTACGGACGCGCAGCCGCGCCCCAGCTTTGCCAGCTCGCGCAGCATGTGCGCGCGTTGCCGCTCGGGCGTGGCGACCCGCCGGCTGCCAGACAGCAGCGGCAGCTGGGGGCTTCCGCTGCTGGGAGGGTGCGCAGCCACGGCTGGCCCCCGGTCATCCGTGCTGCCGGCGTGCGCGCCGGCACCGCCTGCGGCGTCGGCCTGCGCGGGCCGCGCACGTTGTGTCAGATCCGGGACATAGGGTGCAGGCCAATCTGTACAGGGGCGCGACCCGCGCCCGCCCTGTGCAGCGCACGACCGCACAGGGAACTGTAGGCACTGCAGACAGGCAAATCTGTTCCAGGATGCAGCAGCGCGCTCGGTTATCCGGACGCGTAGGCCAGGCGGGCATGCTTCCTGCAAGGGTTCTGCGTGTACGCAGGGTGATGACACAACGCAGTGCGCAAGCGCCTTGCGCTGCTGCTGCGCACCATATTCACCGCCACAGGGCGTCAGCTAGCCTTGTTGACAGGGGCTACATTGCGTGCAAAGTGTGCGTCCTGCGCTGTGTGGCCACTTCAGAGTCCGTCCTGGCAGTCCAGCGGTTCCCCTCTCTAGGCATGCATCCAGGGCTTAGCGCTGCTACGCTCTACGCAAACAAGTTTGAAAGGCTCAGGGTCTTTCGCTAGTAGAGGAGAAGAAGTAGAGGACGAGGGTGACCTCAGATGCAGTGGGCGGCAGCCTCAGTGCTGCGTGCCTGTTTACAGCTTTGTTCACCTCTAAAACGCGCACCCTCCTAGCCTAGCCTACCTAACCTCAACGAATGCTGCCGCAGGCAGCACTTGTGCAGACAGCACAGTGCTCTGTGCAGCCAGGGCGGGAGGTGCTAACAGGCCTCAGGGACCTGCAGGCCTGCCGCCGCCTAGGCAGGGTCGGCGCCGCCGCCTAGGCAGGGTCGACGCCGCCGCCTATGCAAGGTCGGCGCCGCCGCCCGCCGCCCGGCCCTCGGCGCCCGGCTTGGCGCCGGGGCTGAGCACCTTGCGGACCTGCTGCTGCGCGCTGCCGCGCAGCCGGTCGCCCGCCGCTGCCAGCGAGCCCGCCAGCTTGCGGCCCTGGCGCGGCGCGGGCGCAGCACGAGGCTTGCGCGAAAGCAGCTTGAGCGCACACGCAGGCGCCGCGCTCTGGGCAGCAGGAGTGGGTGTGTCGCATGGCGTAAGCACGCCCTGCAAGGAACGCGCCACAGCCGACCAAGCGGAGCCATCCCTGGAAAGGCTGCATGCTCTGCTGCGTCCACGCTCGGGTGGCGTCGGCGGGCTGTGAACGAACACAACACTATGGAGCTGGGGCCGCTGCGGTGGTGAGGCGCGCCTGCTGCACGGTCGCCGGGTTGCGGCTCTTGAACGCCTCCCAGTTCTTGGCCACCGCGCTACCGGCCAGCTCGCGGCGCTGCTGCAGCCATGCGGTGCGGCTGCGCGCGGCGCCGTCGCCGCCGTCGCCCTCCCCCAGCCCTGGCAGGGCCTGCGCAGCTCCGCCAGGGTCGCCCTCCGCGGGCGCGCCCCGCACGCCGCCCTGCGCGCCTGCGGCGGCGCCGCGGCCGGCGGTGTCGGCGCCCTGGAGGGCGTCGCTTGTCGTGCCGGCCCAGGCGCCTGCGGCGCCTGCTGAGTGGCGCTGGGGCGCGGCGCGCGCAGCGCGCGGCGAGGCGTCCGCCGACATCGTCCCGCCTGCTGCGCCCGCACACAAGCCGCCAGCTGATGGCAGCTCTCACGCCCGCAGAGAGCTAGACATGCACATTTGTGGACACGCGCGGGAAGCACGTTTGGTCGCACGCCCAGGATTGAGCTGTGGAGGAACAGGCGGAGATGCGCAGGAAGCGTGCACAATAGTCCATGGTGGGGTTCGGCCCCTGCTCTCGTGTGCACAAAAACTGACGAGGCGCGGCGCACTGCCGCCTCCGCACCAGGCTCGCGCGCGTCCTCACTCGCGCTAGTGTGCGAACGGTGCCGCGGCGGCAGGGCGAGCGGCTCGCCGCTGCCCGTGCCGCTGCCTCCAGCAGGCGCGTCAGGGTCGCCGCCGCCGCGGCCCATCTGCCCATTCGCAAGCGATGCAAATCCTCGTTGTCGCCCGGAGGCAGCGGCTGTAAAGGGATGTATGCAGAGCGCAGGCACAACACAAGTCCGCCTGCAGACGCCCACCAAGCGAGCCAGGATCCAGGAACAGCGGCAGGGGCACGCTGCCGCTCGCACCTGCGCGTCGCTGCTGGCCAGCGGCGCCAGCGCGCTCTCCTCGTCCAGCTCCGGCGCGGCCGCAGGGTGCAGGGAACCCTGGCTCGCGGCGCGCACGCGGCCCGCGTGCAGCACCGGCACGCCGTCTCCCGTGCCGGCCGCGGGCGCCGGCGGTATTGGCACCGCCGCGTCAGCGGCCGGCAGGCGCGGTGCGGGCGCCGGCGGCGCGCCCGCGCCGCCGCCGTCGTCCGCCGTGCTGCTGAGCGCGTCGCCCAGGCCTTCAGCGGCCGCGGCTGCGGCGTCAGCGGCAAGCACGGGCGCCGCCGCCGCCTCCAGCGCCGCTGCCATTGGCAGGCCCCCGCCGGGCCCGCCTGCCTCCAACCCTAGGCCCTCCAACCCTAGGCCCTCCAACCCTAGGCCCTCCGCTGCGTCGGCGCCCGCCGCCTCCACGGCCCTGCGCATGGGCGCGAGCTCGATCGCAGCGCCGGGCGCCGCCGCGGCGCCAGCGGCGCCTGCATCCGCAGGCGCAGCGCGCTCATCGGCGGGCGCCGCCGGCGCGCTCGGGCTCGTCGGGGTCCCGTGCGCCGCGATGGCGTGCTTGCCGGCGTCGCCGCCCGCAACGAGCGGCGCTGTCTCCTCGTCCTCTTTCCCGCCGCCGGCGCTGCCCTGCTCAGCATGCGCTTGCGCCGGCGCTGCGGGCTTCTGAGCTGCCTTCTTGCCATCTGCAGCGCGCGCCGAGCACGCAGACAGCTGTCAGCGAGGCGGCGCCAGGTGGGGACGCGCTGCACGCAAAGCGCAGTCCAAGGTGCGCCGCCGCCTGCAGACAATGCTGGTGCGAGCCGCCCAGCCTCGCCGTGCACGCTGGCAACCTGTGGGGCACCAGTCGAAGCGCCGGAGCGCGCTATCCCCGAGCACCAGGCAGGCTCCGGCAAGCACCCGCAGCCCCGTGCGGCCGTGCAGATGCTGGCACTTGTGGTGGTGCCCACAGCACGACGGCGCGACATTTCGGCACCCTCGGCGCCGGGCCGCACCGTCCTGCAGGCCCGCCAGAAACGCGGGCAAGGCCAGGCCGGCGGCCGGCGCGTCGGCCGCCAGCAGCGGCGGCAGCGGGATGTCGGCGCACGACGGAAAGGTCAGGTTCTTGCCAATCGCGCCCTGCAGCTTGCCCGCGATCCAGCCCGACACGCGTGCCGCCTGCGCCGAGTACCTGAGCAGCCGGCCGCCGACCTGCGCGCGGCGCGCCGCCGCGTCGCAGCCCGGCCGCGCTACCCCGCGGCATGGCCCGGCGCGCGCGCCGCCCGCGCCGCTCTCCCGTCTCGCGCCGACGGCAGTGGCCTGCGCGCGCGGTGCCCGGCCAGGCCAGGCGACCGCGCCGCACCGCCGGCCTCACGACGTGTCCAGCCTCGGCGCCACCGTGCACATCACCGTACTGCCGAGTAGAGGCAGGCACTCCACCGCCACCCGCGTCCTGCTCTGGTGCGCACGCGGCTGCGCCACGACGCGCGCCACGGGCGTGGCGGCAGCCTGCCGAATGCCGTTCATGTGGCGCCGCAGATGCCGAGCGCAGGCCTTGAGAGCCACCCCTGCTGCCTCACTGGGAGCTGCATCGGCGGTGGCGCCTCTGCCCTGTGCGGCGCACCATGGGCATGGCGACAGCCTGCAGCTCAAGCGGCGTCGCAGAGGCCCAGCGCAGGCCCAGGGAGCCACGCTTGACTGTGAGCTGCATCGCGGTGACGCCTTGTGCGGCGCACCATGGGCGTGGCGACGGCCTGCAGCTCGGGCGGCTCCACGAACGAGAACCACAGGCGGTCGCCCGGCGGCGGCGGCACCCAGGCGTACACGTGCCCGCGCAGCGACTTGATGTGCAGGTGCAGGCGCAGCTGCATCCTGCGCGCCGGCGGCGCCGCTCGGCGCGCGCTGAGCAGCGGCGGGCGCAGGCGCGCTGGCGCATGGGCGCGCACGCGCGGCTCAGCAAGACCAGCAGGCATGCGCGGTGTGACGCATCCTCGCGTTGGCTGACATGCGATCCAACGCGTGGCAGCGAGGAACCTCAAGCGTACATGCACTGCTGGCCGGAGCACCGCCCACCTCGATGAGAGGCACAGCAAGCAGCTCAGCACATGCGGTAGCCGTACGCAACAGAGCGTCCGCGATTGCAATCGCATACTTAGCCGCGACGTAAAGAACACACGCGCATCGTCTCTTGCTTCGCAAGTCTTTTAGATGCAAGAGACGATACACACATTACCTTGCTGGCTGGTGTCCATTGAGGCGGCTTTCTTCAGCACAGATGCAACAGGCGCGCTGGCGCGCCGGTCAGGCCCGGCCGCGCGTGGGGCCGCACTGCGAGATGCGGTCGGCGGCGACCTCGGCCAGCTGCCGGATGCCGTGCGCAAAGCGCTTGCGCAGCGAGCCCAGCACCACACGGCCCTGCGGCGCGGCGCTGGCCGCGGGCACGCCTGCGCGCGCATGGCAGGCACGACGCTTGGACGGCGGCGTGATCCAACTCAGCAGCCGTGCGTGCGCAGACGCTGGCAGCGAGCGCGCCGCACCGCGGCACAGCAGCGCCGGGCAGGCGCTGAGCTGGATTAGCGTGGGAGGTAGCTGGCAGGCCGGCGACAGCCCATCCATGCAGACACCAGCAACAGCACCGCTGTCGCGGCCTGAGCCTGTGCAGTGAGCCGCTGCAGCCCTGCCAGGTCGCACGCCCACAGCAATATGCTCCGCACCACGGCCGCAGCGCCCGGCCGCGCAGCGCAGGGCGCGCCCGGGCTGTCAGCCTCCGACTCGGCGTCGCTGCTGCCGGGCGAAACGGCCAGCGCGTCGGCGGCGGCGCCCTCGAAGCGCGTGATTACGCGGTCAAGCGTGCCCCAGGCCGCGCCGTCGCGCAGGTCCACTTTGACCTCGAGCACCACCGTGATGTCGCCTGCGCGCGCGGCCGCCGCGCCCCGCGTGGGCACGCCGCCCAGCGCGCCTGCCCGGGCGGCGTGCCAGCCTGGGCAGCCCCCCAGCCTCGGGAGGAATGAGCCCCATAACCCTACCCTAACCTAGTCCTGGGCAGCCCGCCAGCCTTGGGCAGCCTCGCGCCAAGCCTGGGCGGCGGCGGGCGTGTGACACCTGCGTGTACGTGCCGCCACGACGGTCCCTGCCGCGCCCGTTGCGTGCACCTCACCCGATCACAGGCGATGCTGTCAAGCGAGCACCAGGTTGCTGCCTGCAGTGTCGGCTCTTGCACAGGCTGCCGCTCCATCAGGCCCCCCAGGGTGCTCCATGGCCAGGAGCTGGGCCAATGACACCACGCCAAGGGGGCCAGCGCAGCAGAGGCAGCGTGGCGCGGCAGGGCGGGGCCAGGCGCGCGCCCTCGTAGTCCAGGTCGAACAGCGCCTGCGGCCAGATGGCGGCGCCCGGCGTGGGCAGCGCGCGCAGGTTGCGCACCGTCGGCACTGTGCAGCCCACGTCCACATCGACCACCTGCAGACGCGCGCGGCGCTCGGCGCTACAGGCGGTCCTGCAGCGCGTCTCACATGCCAATCCCTGATTTTGCCACAAGGGCAGGGCTCAATTCAGGGCAGGGCGCCATCCATCCCTGCCTGCCATGGCAGACACCATCACTTGAGCTGCGGCGGGCCTGCTCGGCAGCCTTCCGGGCCCTTCCAGACCCCCTCGGCCCCGACCGCAGGCGCGTCTGTCCAGGCAGCAACTCTGCGCAATCTCGCGCGCAGGGGCGACCAGCACTGCGGCGCAGGGTCAGCGCAAGAGCTCGCGCCGCGCCTCGATGCTCTGCAGGTAGTCCGGCGTGCGCAGGCCGTTGATCTTGCGCTGCACATGCGCGGCCACGCCCTCCTTGAAGTCGGCGCTGCGCAGCAGGTCGAAGCCCACGCGCGCCAGCAGGCCGTTCACGGCCGCGTCGATCGGCAGGGGGACCCCGGCCGCAGCGCCTGGCGGCGTCTCGGCGGGCACGCCGCGCAACGGCGGCGCCTCAGCGGCGCTCGGCGTGCCTGGCGGCGCGCGCGCTTGCTTGTCAGTCTGGCGGCAGTTGGGGAGACTGCATGTCACAGGCAGACCGCTATGGCTCTGGCCACACACGCACCCGCCGAAACGACCGGAACACGGCAGGTCAGCCCGCAAGCGTGCGCATGCATTTGCCCCCCTGCGCGCCTGCAGACGCCAGTGTGTCCAGCCGCGGCGTCCCAGGCGACGTGCGCGGCTGCGCGGCCTCCCCGCCGCCCCCCGTAACCCCCGCGCCGCCTCCAGCAGCAGCGCCCGCCTCCCCGCCTAAGGCCGCGCGTGCCTCATCCGCAGCGTCCGGGCCCGCCGGCGCCACGGCGGCGGACGCCGCGGCGGCGGCGACCGCGGCCGCCGCAGCACCGTGCGCAGGCGCGCCGCCCGCCGCGCCTGCGCGCGCGGCGCCCATGCGCGACGCCACCAGCGGAGCCTTCTCCGGCGTTGCGGTCGGCGTGCCTGCCAGCCCCATGGATTACTTTACTATTATTATTATTTCTTACTTTTGGAGCTGTGCTGGAGCGGTGCAGCGCTTTATGTTGTTGGCAAAAGGGAAAAAAAAGCAAAAACACTTATTTCATCTCACTTTGAAAAGAAAGAACCTCGTATCGCATCTCCTGCCTCAGCAGCGCCCCTACAGCGCGCCGGCCTGCATTGCAGTTAGCCTCAGAAGTCCTCGCGGCCCCGCCGCTGTTCAATCACAATCTCGGACAGCTGGGAACGACACATGCTGCGCGTCTGACGCTGCACGTCCGGCGGCGCCACCTGGAACGGTCCGGCAAGCAGCGCGGTCGCCTGCGAACGCACAGAGGCAAGCTACCCTGCAACGGACGGTTCAGAAGGTCAGATACCACCGCGCCAGCCGTGCGCCGCGCCCCTGCAAGGGAAAGCCCGGGCGGAAGCGCCGTCGCCGCACACGCTGCCGGGAGCGCGGGGCGCGTGCCTGTGGGCGTCGACCGCGCGCTGCTGCCCGCGGAGCGGCCGGAGCGGGAGCCGCGGGCCAGGCCGCTCAGGTGCTTGCCCATCCACGCCTGCTCTATGTCCAGCGGGCTCACAAAGGCTGCCGCCGCGCGCGCGCGCGCGTCCCCGTCATGCCTGGCGTCATGAGCGTAGAAGCAGCTATGTTGATGTTGAAGGGGGGGCAGTGAAGAAAAGCTTCAAGCTGCGACACAGCAGTATGTGTGCGGCCCATTGGCAGCACGTGGTCACGTGGTAAGCATGCATCGCCGGTCTCAGTGTCAGGTGACAGGACCCGGTGCCACTTCGAGCAGCCATGGAGGCAGGCCGCCCGTCAGCGGACAGCCTGCAGTGCGGCGCTGCGGTGGGCCGGCGCGCACAGGAGGCGACGGCCAGGCCGCGGCGCGTGAGCCCAGGGCGCGCGGGCCGCGGCTTGGCGGCGGCCTTCTCCGCGCCGCGCGCGCCCCAGAGGCGGCCCCAGCGCCGCCGCTGCGGCGGCGAGCTGCCGTCGCCGCCGGCCGCCGCCTCGGGCGACCCTCCCTCGGCGGCCTCCTGCCGGCGGCACAGCTACGCTTACTTCATAGCCCGAAGGAGAACAGGAAGGGCCTGCCGAATGTGCAAATCTCCTCAGCCCTAAAACTTCCGCTGAAAATGGGACGGCTGGTATTTGTCGCATAATGCCAGAAATCTTTTTCTTATGAACCTTCAAGCACGCTTTGTCTGCCCAAAACCAGGGCAGGAGGGTCCGGCAGCGCACCTGCGGGTAGGGCACGGCGGCCACGTCGCGCGCGTGCACGCAGAAGGCCGCGTACAGCGCCTCCACCGACGCGGCCGCGGCGCCGACGGCGCCGGTCCGGCCGGCGGCTTTGGCCTCAGGGCCCGCGTCAGGGTCCGGCCCGGCGCCCGCAGCGCCGCGCGCGAGCGCGCAGTGCCACTGCTCCTTGGCCGCGCTGCCGCCGGCGAAGAGCAGCACCGCGCGCCGGCCCGCCAGCAGCGGCCGCGCCGCGTGCGCCAGCTCCAGCGGCGCCTTGCGCAGCCAGCGCGACTTGCCGGCCAGGCCGTCGGTCACGACCTCGACGCTGCCGGCGCATGGGCCTCCAATCAGGTCTAGGGTCAGGGTCAAGCGACCCAGGTCAGCAGGGCGCCGCTGTGCGGCGCTGTGCCGGCCAGCAGCGGCGGCCAGGTTAGGCGCGGCGCCGCCCCGCACACTAAGTTTAGGGGTAGCCCTATGCAGGCTGTGCTCCGCAGGGCCATCCGCCGCCGTCTGCTGCTGTTGCGTCGGGAGCGGCGTCAGCACAGAGCCACACAACACCCCTGCAAAAAGGGTTCACATCCACAGTTGGGTCCTGCGTGCGCCGTTGCCCGCGCCTATGCCAGCGGCCTCCGCGGCTGCGCCAACACCAGCTCGGCGCCATCCCTGATGTCTATTTCACACCCAGTGACCTTATCCCAGTAAGCACTACTCCATGCGGCAGTTCAGCAAGTGCGCAGTACGCCGAGCGGCGGGCCAGCGGGCCCAGCTGGCATGCCGCCCACCTGCAGCCCGCCAGCCGCACGGCCTCGACCTGCAGCGCGCCGCCCTCCGCGCCGGTCGCCTCCGCGGCCGCCTTGGCACCCGATTTGGCGCTCCGCACCCGCCGCGACTTGCCGGCACGCGGCTCCCCGCTCGCGGCGCCCGGCCGCGCCAGGAAGAGCGTGCCGCCGCGCAGGCTGCCCCAGTAGCGCACCGCGCCCTCCCGCTCGCTCGGCGGCCAGCTGACCAGGGTCTGCGCAGTACCCCCGCTCGACTTCAGCACATGAGCTCCGACTGCCAGTGGGGCTCATGACGGTGGCCGCGGAGGGCCCCCTATGCGCCCGCGGCCGGCTGACAGGCATCTCTGCGCATCCCATGTCCTGGCGTAAGGCCCTTGTGCTGCTGCAAGCAGCGCTCCCGAGCCCACAGCGTGCGGCGCCGGCCCGGCTCGAGTCGACGGCCAGCTGGCCGGCATCCGTCTTTGCCCGCCTGGTGTGCGGCTCAGACTGCTGCTGCAAGCAGACTGGGCCCTTTCACGAATGCATCCTGCATGAGGACCAGCCATGCCGCTCGCCATCACCCGTGATTTGCCCACAGAACTCTGTTAAGGGATAGCGCTGGAGGCTGCAAGCAGCCACGCACGCTCTACCACCGGCACGTTAAGCAGACGGATGGGGGCTGCGGGCGCGCCTGCGACCGGTCAAAGGATGCAGGGTCGAGCGCCCAGAGCCACCCGCAGTACTCGCCGCCCTGCGCGTACGCATGCGGCGGCGCCTCCGGCGCCGCGCCCTGCACGCGGCGCCGGCCCGGCGTGGGCGACCACGAAGGCCCGCTCACCCAGCGCGCTGAAACACGCGCTGCGCTGCTGCAGAGAGCGGCAGTCTGTCTACATGGCGTGATGTGTTTAGCTTGCGCCGCAAGAGCGGCCAGGCCGTCGGCCGCATCAGCACGCTGGGCGCAGAGCAGGGACGCCTCATTAAGCCGCTGACAAAGCGTGCAGCCGTCAGGCTCGAGTGGCACCACGGTGCGCAGTGCGCCGCCCCGCCGCACCGGCGATGCCCATGCAAGCGGGCATGCGGTGCGCCCCTAGGGGCCCCCACCTCGCGCATCTCGTGCGCGAGGGAGGCCAGCAGCTCCGGGCTCAGCTCGGGCGGCTCCGCCTCGCTCGCGGGCGCCGGCAGCGGCCGCGCGGGCTGCGGCGCGGCCGCGCCGCCCTCGCGCGTGACGACCAGGAAGAGCAGAGCCTGGGCGCACGTAATTCCGGCCTCGAGCCGTGTCCAGGCGCCCCAGGAGCCCAAGCAGGGCTGCCGAGCGAGCAAGCAGCAGCAGCGCAGCCGCGGCGGGCAGCCCGGAACACGGGACGGCAGGGGCACGGCAGGCAGTCGTCCCGAGCAGTGCCAGCAGCTGCTGTGCAGCTCCGTCTCTCGGCGCACGGGCCCGCGGCGCCACAGCCAGGCAGGCGCAGAGCAGCTAGGGCAGGAGACCGGCGCACCATGCCCACGACCAGCGCCGCCGCGCCGCCCGCCGCGCCGAGCAGCAGCAGCAGCGCCGCGCCCAGCGCGCCGGTCGGCGCGAGCAGCGGCGGCAGGCAGCGCAGGATGTATACGCCCGCCGCCGCGCTGACCATCGGCACCGCCCCCTGCTCCATCAGGCGGGCCAGCTCGCGCACTGCGGCCCGGGGAGCAGGCGAGTCAGAGGCTGGATCCGCAGCGTGCACGTCAGGCTGGACAGCAAGCAGGCGAGCCCCAGGTGAGGTGGTCAGATCGCGCGGGCACATGGGCAGGGCCAGCGTGGCCTGCGAACTCGCCACTGTTTTATACACGGCTGTTCACTGCTGCACCGAGACGTGCGGGCGCACCCGGCCTGCGCTGTGCGGCGCCAGGCGCGCCAGGCGCCTTGCCCAGTGGGTGCTCGACGGCCATCGCGGTCTCCCTGCCTCCCCAGGCCCGCAAGGAGCGCCGACCGCAACAGCGGCGGGCCTAGGTCTGTGCCGGACGGGCTGCAGCTGCGTGCTGAAGTGCCTCAAGCACTGCGCAGAGGGGCTTATGCGGTCACAGAGGCCCCAAGGCCGGCCGGACTCTGGGCAGGCATACTGAAGTGTTGGTGTCGTGCGCTCACCACCCAGGCGGTGTCACACATTCATCTGAAGAGCATGCATGACGCTGGCCCCTCCTGCTTCACTGGCAATAAACTGGGCATAATGCACAGGGAGCACTGAACAGGGCTGGGTGCAGGCACAAATTGGGAGCTCTTCAGAGGATGTCCCTCAGCAGACTCTGCATCGCCGCATCAGGCACGGGGTGCGGTCGCAGGTAGGCAGGCAGCGCCCCTCGCAGCGCCCGCGCCGGTGCAGGCACGGGCGCCATGGGCGACCCGCTGGAGGCCTGCGTCCAGCCCGCGGCCCGTCGCAACACGTCTGTCATCCTGACGCGGTCGAAGACCTCCGACCAGCACTGCCTGGTCACCTCGCTTGCCACCAGGCGCGTCCCGGTGATCCAGCGACCCCGGTCCACGACCGCCCTGTCCGCTCTGCGTGCGCTGCCGCGCTGCGGCCTGCAGCAGGTGTGCCCTCGTGTGCCCTGCAAGCGGCGGCGGGCGCGTGCCGTGCGCGGCGCAGGGCGGACACGCAGCTGATTTTCATCGACCCCGAGGACGGCCGTCTGAAGTACTCCAATAGCCCGGGGATTGACAACTTTGACTGCGAGGCGCGTTGGCCCCAGGCGCGAGCGCTGATGCGGTGCCGGGCCGCGCTTGTTGAACGCGCACCACTGCCACGCAGGGAGACGCGCTGGACTTCCTGGCGACTGTGGACCCTTACGAGGTGCGCCCGGTCGGCTCTGCGCTACGAGGTGAGCCCGGCAGCGAGAAGCACGTGCCTGCCAGGCCGGCGCCCCCCACTGGCAGGCTGTAAGCGCGCACCTGGACACTGTGCTGAAGTGCGACGCCACCTCAACGCCGCCCGTCTTGCTCGCCCCCCCACACCGCAGCACGCCCCACCTGCACCTGTGACTGCCTTTCCTCCTCCGCCCCCCGAAACAGCAGGGCTGGGGCAGTCCGCGCTGCCGCCCCTGCCCCCCGCCCCACAGCTGGACATGCCGGACATGGGGCAGCACACGCCACCAGCTGGCAAGGAGGCGGTGGCTCTTGGCCGCAGCACGCCAGTAGCTGGCAAGGGGGCTGTGGTTCTTAGCCGCAGCACGCCAGCTGCTGGCTAGCGGGCGCCGGCTCTCAGCCGCGGCGGGCGGCAGATCGTGGAGCGCGGCGTCGCGCTGCTGGGCTTTGCGGCCATCGGCAGCGCGGGGCTGGTGCTGCTGGCGACGCGCACGCGCGCGGCCGCGGCGCTGCCCGGCGGGCACGCCGTGCGCCTGGTCACGGAGCATCGCTGGCTGACCGTGCCCCTGCAGGCGCGCCTGGCGCCCGTCAGGGCTGTACGCAGCGGCAAGGAAGCGGTGAGCAAGTGCTGACTGGTATTGCAGACGCGCTTGGCAGCTCCATTTGCATCTGGACCTGACTTCATGGCAGGGCGGGCGCCACGCCCCTGCATGCGACGGCCGACGCCGCGGGCGAGGCTGCACACCTGGCTTGTGCAAGATCCTAACCCTAATCCCATGGCGAGGCGGGCGGCTGGCGGTTGGCGGGCAGCGTGGAGATGGTGCCCGCGTTCACGGCGATCCTCTGGCTCACGCACAACCCCAGCCCTAAATCTGTGGCGAGGCGCGTGCGCAGGACGGCGGCCGGCGCCTGGCCGGCGAGGAGGCCGAGCGCGTGGAGATGGTGCCCACGTTCGCGCTGAACAACGCGCACTTCTTCTGCGAGACGGCCGACGTGTCGCGCGGCTTCCCCAGCGGCGCGCCCGCCGGCGCGCCCAGCTGGGAGTTCGTGTGGAACCGCTGGCTGGGCGCGCCGCTGCGCGAGGCGGGCCTGCGCGGCCACTGCCCGCACCTGCTGCAGGCGCGCGCCCGGCCCGCGCCCGCCTGCGGCCGGCCTGGCAGCCATGCGCCCCTTACAGCGTGCTCCAGAAACGGCTGCTCGAGCGCCTGCTTGAAGCGCCTGCCGCATGCACTGGGTTGAAAGCACAGCTCCCGCCCGCTGCTTCCCTTGCTTGTCAGCGTGCGGTGCGCGCCTGCAGACTGTCTGCTCCGCGCCGGGGCGGGCGCAACAGCCCTGGCGCCCGTGGCTCAGCTGGCGGCGGCGGGCGCGCCGCGCAGGGCGTGGTGGAGTGCCGCACGCTGGCAGACGCGGCCGGGCGGCGCTTCGCGCTGGTGCTGCTCGCGCGGCGCAGCCGCCTGCACCCCGGCATGCGCTACATCGCGCGCGGGCTCAACGCGCTCGCGTCGCCGGGCAATGAGATTGAGTGCGAGCAGCTGGTCTGGACGGCGGCCGCCGGCGCGGGCGCGGGGCCTGCCGACCCTGGGTCTGATGTCCCCAGGTCAGACCCCGGGTCTGCGGCGGGCGAGGCCGGCGGCACCGGCGGCGGCCGCGGCGGTGGGTCGGGGGCGGGCGTGGAGGCGGGGCCCGGGGCTGGCGGACCGCACGTGCGCTGGGCCAGCGTGCTGTGGCGCCGCGGCACGGTCCCGATCTGGTGGGGCGTGGAGCTGCGCAGTGGCGGCGTGGGCGAGGCCACCATCGTGGTCAGTCCCAGCAGGCCCTACCGCGGCACGCTCAGGCGCGTTGGCCTGACCCAACCCTACCCTAAAGAGGGGGTGTGCTGCGCAATGACCTGCAGCGCGCACCTCAGCTGGCACAGATCTGACCTGGCCGCCCGAATGCAGGCGCCGGCCTGCTTGCACATTCTAGTGCGCGATCACAGGTGCTGAGCATGCAGACGCGTCCTCACTCTCAGCGGCCGCCACCCTGTCCGATCTGCCGCCATTACGAGTGGGGTCTACGCCATACGAGTGAGGCCGGCGTCTGCATGTCTGGGCAGGGCCTGGGCAGCCACAGCACTGCCCCGCCTGCCTCGGGCGCCCGCGCGCGTTGCAGTGCGCAGCAGGCCCCCCACCCCGCCGCACCTGGCGCCGCAGGTACTTCCGGCGGCTGCAGAAGCGCTACGCGCCCGCCCCGGCCGTGGCCGCCGCGCTGCGCGCGGCGGACGCCGCGGCGCCGGCGGCCGGCGCGGCGCGCGACGCGGGCGGCGCGGCGCGCGACGCGGCCGGCGCGCACGCGGCCAACGGCGCGGCCGGCGGCGACGACTCCAGCCTGACCGTCCCGATCACATGCGTGAACCTGCTGCGCTGCAACATGCAGGCGCGCACCTGAGCGGCTCGCCCCGCCGGCTGTGGGGACCGGCGGTCTGCTCCAGGGCTTGGTCATGTGGATGAGCGCTTGGGCGCCTCGTATGCGCAAACAGACAGAGTGTGGCGCGCTTGTGCGCTCTCATGTATGGCATTGACTGCATGTGGCAAGGCAGGCGCAGGAGATCCAGCGGCGCCCATGCGCACGATGTGCGCGTAGATGGGCGGGTGCCCAGCACCGCGTCCATGCTAGGCACCACATGTGCTGATACCAAATGTGTGCCACACTGTGTCACAGCAGCCATACATGGGGCATGATGGCGCCTCAGCCCGCTTGATGTGTGCACGCGCGGCGGCGCGCAGCGCAAGGACGAGCTGCTGCTGTCGGAGCATTTTGCTGAGGGCGTGCGGCGTGCGCGGCGGCGGCGCGGCGGCGCGCCGCTGCGCGTGCTCAACTTCGACTGGCACGGCATGACCAAGGACCTGCGCGAGCGCGGCGCGGTGGAGGGCCTCTGGGCGCTGCTGGAGAGCACCATCGCGCAGGTCCCACACCCTCCCAAGCGCACATGTGTTGACTAAGAAGCACAGGGCCATGCACACCCGCATGAGGTGTCCCCACCCGCGCCCCCTACCGTGCCCCTACCCCTACCCGCGCGCGCGCGCAGTGCGGCATCTCCGTGGGCACGCTGGAGCCCGGCGCGGCCGGCGGGAGCGACGGCGATGCCGCCACTGCCTGGCCAGGCGGCTGGCGCATGCGCTGGCAGGCGCAGCAGCGCGGCTGCCTGCGCTTCAATTGCGCCGACTCGCTCGACCGCACCAACGCCGCCTCGTACTTCTGCGCCGTGCAGGCGCGCGCCGCACCCTGCCCGCCCGGGCGCGCATGCTGCAGGGCGCTGCTGGCGGATTGCGTGCACTAGAGCGGCTGTGACTGCCACTCGCGACCCTGTCAAGTATCCAGCTACGCGCCGACTGTGCACGCCCCCAACCCTACCCTACCCTACCATATACCCTGTGGTCTAAATTGTAGGGCATACTGCGGCTAGGTGCTGGCGGAGCAGTGCCGGCAGTTGGGCCTGGATGTGGACGCGCCCGCGCCGGCCGGCGAGGCGGCGGGCGGCGCGCGGGCGCGCGGCGCAGGCGCGGGGCGGCCGGGCAGCAAGGCCAAGCCGCGCGACCCGGCCGCGCTGGACATTAGCAGCATCCACCGGCGCGTGCGCAGCCTGATGCTGGCTAAGGGCGAGCGCGGCGGCGGCGAGCCGCCCGCCGCCAGCGGCGATGCCGGCCTGCCGGCCGGCTGGGAGGTGCGTGCCTGGGCTGGGTGGCCGTCCAGGCAGCAAACGTGGGGATGTTTCTGGCTCTTACGTGGCTGTGGGCTTGCTGGGCTGCCCACTGTCAATAAATTTGTGCTGCTGTTGGCGGCCGCGACACCGGATGGCATTGTCCGGTGTGTAAGTCCTGCAGCACGCTGACTTACACCTCCTGGGCGTCAGGGTTGCCATGGCAGGCCCGCCAGGGCTTCTGCCTGCGAGCGCTGTGGCAAGGCTGTGTGATGCAGCCACGAGGCCGGCACAGAACTGTCTACAGCCTTGAGAGCGCGTGACTGGCCCGATCTGGTGCGCGCCCGCGGCGGCCGCGCAGGCGCGCAAGGACGCCAGCGGGCGCACCTTCTTCATCGACCACAACACGCGCGCGACGACCTGGGAGCGCCCGCCGGCGCCCAGACCCTGTCCCAGCCCTCCGCGCCGGGGCGCGGCGCCGGCCGCCGAGCGCGGCGGCGCGCCCGGCGGCGACGCGGGGGACGGCGAGGCGCGCGCCGGGGATGCCGCGGAGGGCGAGAGCCGCGCTGCGGCCGCGCCTGATGATGGCGGCGAGGGCGGCGCCGAGGCGGAGGCCGCAGCGCAGCCGCCCAAGTGGGGCTTGTTCGACTTGAGCGTGGATGAGGTGGGCGGCCCGTGGGAGCCGGCAGGGCCTCGCCACCTCGGGCAGCCTCTTGCAGCTCGAGCTCGGTTTTTATGCCGGTGCATCTGCTTGGCATGCATCCAGGACTGCTTCAGTCCGTGCTGCGGACTGGCTCACAGCGTGCAAGACTGCATGAAGCCCGAAGATCTGTGTGAGAGCGCCGTTTGCGCTGCTGGGGTCTGGGCGCCTGCGACGCGCGTCTACGCTGCAGGACGACCTCCTCAGGAGTGACAATAGCTTACCCCAAGCACTGTCGGTGAGCGCTACGCATCGGCCAGGTGCGTGCGCGGCTGCGGAGCGACCTGGTGGCCGCGCACGCGGAGATGTTCCTGATCAGCGGCGACCTGAACAGCGCGCTGTACACCAGCAGCCGCGCCATGCACAGCGGCGTGCTGGGCCTGCTGCAGGCGCGCCGCGTTTTTGGGGCACCTGGCGCCTCCGCCGCCGCGCATGCGTGGGGCGCGCGCTCATGTCACGGCCGGCGGCGCGCTCGGGGCGGTGTTCGCGTCGCGGCCGCCAGCATAACTGAGCAGCAGCGATTTTGTGAGCAGGGCTGCTCGGTCCAGACCAGCAGGTCGCTCCGGCTGTAGGAGTGTGTGTGCAGCATCAATGGTCATGGATCCAGCACGCCGCTGGCCGCCGGCCCGCGGAGCCACAGAGTGGAGCATGGGGTCGCGCATTCGGGCCGGCGCAGGGCGACAGCGGGGGCATGGCCAAGTCGAGCGTCGGGCGGCTGCAGAACCTGGGCGTCAGCGTGCAGCGCCGCTGGAACAACGTGCTCTCCGACGCCACGCGCCAGGTGCCGCTGCGCTGCCGCCGGGCGCGCGCCCGGGCGGTTTCGGCTGCGTGCCGAGCGCTGTGCGTGGGAAGCGCAAGGGGCCTGGGATAGAGGCAATCATGGTTGCACAGTGCAGGCCCCGCCTGAGCTGGGTGGCAGCAGGGCAGGGTGAGCTGATGTTCTGATGGATGCAATGTGGTGACTGCCGGCCTGGCAGCGTGGACGCGCCTGGTGGCTGGGCAGGAGGCACAGGCACCAGGTCATTGAGGCAGGCGCCCTTGCTGGGCGACTGCACCGTGCAGCACTGCGGAGCCTCCTCCCCGTTGCAGCGCTCGCAGGGTGCGCCGGCCGAGCGCGCGTGGGCGGTAGTGGAGAGGGGTCAGAGTAGGGTCGATGCGCGCGCAGGTGGTCGTGGTGATGTTCATGGGCCTGCGCCGGGGCGCGCACTTCCCCAGCGCGCGCATACCCTAGGTGTCAGGGTAGGGTCGACGCGCGCGCAGGTGGTCGTGGAGATGTTCCTGGGCCTGCGCCTGGGCGCGCACTTCCCCAGCGCGCGCATACCCTAGGGGCCAGGGTAGGGCCGGCGCGCGCGCAGGTAGTCGTGGACATGTTCCTGGGCCTGCGCCTGGGCGCGCACTTCCCCAGCGCACGCATACCCTAGGTGCCAGGGTTAGGGCCGGCGCGCGCGCAGGTGGTCGTGGAGATGTTCCTGGGCCTGCGCCTGGACGCGCACTTCCCCAGCGCGCGCATGCCCTACGCGGCCGACCTGCCGCTGGAGGGCGAGAGCGACGCCGGCGACTCCGAGCCCGACGAGCCGCTGCTGCCGCCCGCCGCCCGCCAGGCGCGCGCCCCAGGCGGCCGTGCCGGCCTGCTCACGCAGTGTTCACTGTTCAGTAAACAGGGTTGTCAGACTGTTCGTGAGCAAGCCAAGGCGTGGTCAGCGGCCACGCGCGCAGCCTCGATGGCGGCCGAGCCACACCCCCAGCATCATGTCCGGCCTCAGCGGGCCTCTGTGCACCGCCAGCAATGCTATGGTGGGATGCTGAAGGCGCAGACATGACGGGCTGGTGACAGGCGTGGTGTTGGAGCTTGCGCATGCGCTCCCATGGCGCCGCGCACACCCTGTGTCACGGGTGTGGCTGCCCTAATAAGACCCTCACAGCTGTCAGACCCTCACCAACACCCTACTTCGCACCGGCGCAGGCGGGCCTGGAGCCCGCGCTGGCGAGCGAGGCGGCGCTGGGCGGCGGCCGCGCGGAGGCGGCCGCCAGCGCGCCGGCGCCCGAGCCTGATGAGGCGCCGCGCGCCGAGGACAGCCACCACCTGCTGGCGCCGCACGTGCGCGCGGACGGCGGCGAGCGCGCGGACGCCGGAGCGGCTGCGGCCGGTGCAGCAGCGCCCGGGCCTGACGCGGGGGCGCAGGCGCAGGCGCCGGGCAGCGCGGCGGCCGGCGGCGTCCGGCAAGCGGTGGCCGAGTCGCTGATCTAGTTGCTGGTCCTTGTGGTGCTATACGCGGGGTGAGATGTAGGCGTTGCTGCGGCGTGTTTGTTGTTTAGCCGGCAAGTCGCTGGTCGTGAAACAGGAGCGAGCAAGAAGTCGAGCGCTGCAGCTGGAAGCGCTGGTCCCATATTAGGGAAGCATTGTGTGGGGCGTGCGCAAACCTCGATGATGAGAGCTGCTGCACCACGCACACATGCCCGTGCGCAACACTGTCCAACGCTTGGAAGTCGTCGTGCAAAAAGTACGCCAGCTAAGCACGCCGTAGGAACCAGCTATCTGTCGGTCTGCGCAGCTTCGCGGGCCCAGCAGCCCAGCTGGTGCGCTTTGCCATTGCGAGCGCTGGCCGGCCCGTGCATCGTTGGGCATGCAAGGCAATGCGCACTTTCAAGGCCTCAAGGCCTCCAGTGCCATGTAGGGTAACATAGCAAAGTAGGCGGTTACCTCGCAACTTCCAGTTATTAGATCATGGCCCATGGCCCGGCTGTCAGCGCCTCTGTTGCTGAAGTGGCTGCTGTTCTACTCACGGTGCCTGCGCTGCTGTGGGTGCACGAAGTGAGCTGCCTTGTGACCAGGTCCCGCAGTTCGCGCACATGGCAGTTTGTAATAACTGTGCCGCCCACGCTGGCAGTCCTGCTCGGACTCAGTCCTGCGTACGCTGCTGCTGCCGCCGGTTTGGGGTTGCTCACTGTGCCGTTCACACTCCGCTTCACCAAGTTGCAGCCACGCGACGCAATGCTCGGCGCGTCCCTGCCCCGCGCCAGGTGGGCTGCGCACATCATCTTGCAGCGTGCCAGACACGGCTGTGTTCCAGGCAAAAAACACTAGCGCTCAACACATAGTCTGATGCAGGTTTGTCAGCTGGTACCGAGGCGCAACCACACTCTGCACTTGCCTGGCGATCCTGGCGGTCGACTTTGCGGCGTTCCCGGCTCGCCATGCCAAGAGCCAGACGTTTGGAACAGGTGTGCGCAGCGGGGCACGCACATGTCATTGCAAACACGCTTGCTGACAGGCTGAAGCACTTTGGCCTCTCTGCTCAGGCCTGATGGACACTGGTGTCGGCTGCGCAATTTTTGCTGCCGCCTTGGCGGAGAGGGCCGCCAAACGAACAAATCTACAGAAGAAACACGCCAGCTTGCTGGCCGCACTTGTCCCTGCCGCGCCTCTTCTCGCCCTGGGCAAGAGCCCGCTGCACAGAGCTGTCGCGTTATGCAAGAGGGATTCAGTCTCGCCCGTGCTGTCAGACTCACCGGCACCGAGTGCTGCTCAGTACGCAGGCGTGGCGCGGGCCGCGAGCGTCGCAGCTCTCCGCTACCCAGTGAATGCCTCCGAGTGCGGCGAGCACTGGAACTTCTTTCTCACTCTGGCCGCGCTGGTCACCCTGACCGCCCTGGCGCGCGTCCCGCCGGAAAGACTGGTGCTCGCTGGTGAGGCACCCCTTCATACACAGGTTACCGAGCCACAGCGCATTTGGTGCGCTGTCCTTTGCTGGGGCACCAAGGCTATGGGCTCTGTCTGGAGGGCTCACTGGCATGGCAGCTGCGCGGGCGCCCCGTGTCGCCTGGAGTGGGCGGCGGAGCGCGGCGCAGGTTTGACGGTGGCGGCGCTGCACCAGGCGGCGCTGTCGCGCGGCCTCACCGGCGTCATCCACGCCGAGGAGCGCGGGCGCTCGCTGCTGTCGCGCAACAAGGAGGGCGTGCTGTCGCTGCCGGGCTACTGGGCGCTCAGCCTGCTCAGCGCGGGCGTGGCGCGCGCCGTCCGCCGCTCGGCGGGTGCGGCTGCGGCCGCGCCAGAGCGTGGCCGACTCTCTCACGGCAGGTGATCACACGTGCGCGCGCCACTGCCCGCCTCGCGTTCCTCCACAACAGCAAACTTGCTATAGATAAACGGTGGTGATCACTGTATTTTGCAGCGCCCTGCATGCCATGCCCACATGCGGCCCGGGTCCAAGCCAAGCTAGGCATGTCGAGCCCCCCTGGATTGTCTGTATGACAGTCGCTGCATGAGTTGCCTTGCGCAGGGCGCTGCTGCTGTGGCTGCTCCGCATGGCGTGCGCGGACGCGGCGCTGTGGGGCGTCTATGCCGCGCTGGCCGCGCAGCAGCCCGCCTCGCGGCGCGCCTGCAACGCGGCCTACATGGCCTGGCTGCTCGCGCTGAACCTGCTGCTTCTGCTCGCGCTCGCGTGCGTGGACGCGCTGTCTCGCGCGCTGGGTGCACATGGCGCACAGGCATGCGCGCCCGCCCGTGCAACATGCACGCCTGCCCCAGGTTGTGCTCTCGCCAGATTATTGCCAGCTGGAGAGTGCCTCTACCCTCCCCCCTGCTCTGCACGGCGTATCAAGCAGCGTGACTCCAAAGACTGCAAATTGCTTGCACGCGCCGCGCCGCACAGCTTGAGGCCACCTCGCAACGGTATGTGACACTAGGAGCTGCTGCAGGACGAGCGCGGCCGGCAGCCTGACCTGCTCGAGGCGCTGGGCAGCCGCATGCTGGAGGTGTTCCTTCTGGCCAACGTGCTCACCGGCGCCGTCAACCTGGCCATGGACACGCGCGCGGCCGGCAGCTCGCTAGCCATCATCATCCTCGTCGCCTACAGCGCCGTGCTGTGCTGGGCCGGGCTGCTGCTGCAGCGCTGCGGCGTGCGGCTGCGCTGGTCGCAAAGCACCAAGTGAGATGGTCTGCTGTTCTTCAGCTTCAGCCTGTGTTTTTTACGTGCAGTACGCAGGATGGCACTCAGGGGAGTGTGGGGGGCGGAGGCACATGAAGTAAGCTCCTTGAAACGCCCAGGCTAAGAGTAGGGTCTCAGGAACTCTCCACGAGGGACGGGCTTTTCACAGACAGACTTGGCTGTAGAGCGGAGCAAAGTGAAGCTGCAGACGACGACCCAGGCAGGCTTGTGTCACAGCACGCGCAAGCAGTGAAAGATACTTGTCGGGAGGGGAGGCGGGCACCGCGATGCTGCCCTTGAGCAAGCTGGGCCGGGCAGGCCTGGCTGCGCTCGCCCGGCATGCAGTTGAGAGCACTTCAGGTGCACAGGCGGAGATGCCGTGGCGCCATGCAGCCGTGCGCGCATACTCTGCAGCCTTGCCCCAGCTCGCGGAAGGTACGGCGCTACGCGTCTGGGGCTATCTGCGACGTCCTGGTCGTTCACCTAGCCTGTTTATTGTTGTACATGCGCGTGGAAACTCTGTGCGCAGAGTGCCGCTCCAGGCTGAACCTGCTTCTCTGGTCCTTGTGGCAAGTCAAGGGCCGTGCTTGCCTCGCCAAGAGCTATGCCGCGCGCGGGCTGTGCCACCGTGCGCACCTCCCTGGCGCGCAGAGGAGCCGCTCGCGCCCACGTCCGGCGCGGACGCCAACGCGATAGAGGCCAAGGGCATCCGCCTGTCCGGCGCGCCGCTGTACCTGGACATGCAGGCGACCACGCCGCTCGACCCGCGCGTGCTGGACGCGATGCTGCCGTACATGACCGAGCTGTACGGCAACCCGCACTCGCGCACGCACCTGTACGGCTGGGAGACCGAGGACGCGGTGGAGGTCGCGCGCAAGCAGGCGCGCACGAGGGGTCCGACGCACGGCGAGTGTGGTAGCGGATGTCGTGGCCAGTGCCTGGTACACGTGGTGGGCTGGCGAGAGAGTCCGCATATGTTGGACAGGCTGGAGTGCACGGTGGTGGGGGTCGCCAGGGAGCAGGAAGGTTGTGCGCGCAACTCGAGGTGAAACTCGAGGTGAAGTGCCCAGGCCAGGCTGCCTTCTGAGGCTGGAAGGCAGCCCACCGACACCTGCTGACTGCGGCGGAGCTTGCGAGCCGCGGCAACGTCGCCGCAAGGAAGCACTAAGCGCAGCGTGGCCCGCCCCGGCATGGCTGGGTGCCGTCTGCGCTGCTGGCGCCGCGCAGTCACGCGCGGCGCATGCGCGCCGCAGGTGGCTGACCTGGTCGGCGCCGACCCCAAGGAAATCATCTTCACGTCGGGCGCGACCGAGTCGAACAACATGTCCATCAAGGGTGTGGCCAACTTCTACAAGGACAAGAAGCGGCACATCATCACCACGCAGACCGAGCGTGCGCGCGCACACCGACCTAAACAGTTTTCCTCTGCAGAGCTGTTGGCGGGCTGCCTGCATCGCACGCCCGTGTTGCGGCCGCGTGCTGACGCGCGCCAGGTGTTCTTTGCGTGTCACATGCAGCAGGGCAGGCTGGGACTCGGGCCAGAGTGCTGTATTTGCCCTGTCGGGCTGGGGCCCCTGCCCCAGGGGCGGGACCACGCTGCGTGGCAACAAGCGGGATGCTCGTAGGGTACCAACAGACGCTGCAGTGACAGCCATGTTACGCAGCAGCGACGGGGATGCCGTCTGCGCGTGCCCTCGCGGGGTGTCAGCCATAACCTGCAGCAGGCGGGCCCAATCGGCGGGGCGGGGCCGCGGCGCGCAGACAAGTGCGTGCTGGACAGCTGCCGCTACATGCAGCAGCGCGGCTGGGACGTCACGTACTTGCCCGTGCGCAGCGATGGCCTGGTAGACATGGCGACGCTGGAGGCCGCGATGCGCCCGGACACCGCCATCGTGTCCGTCATGCTGGTCAACAACGAGATCGGTGCGTGTCTTCCTGCCCTGCGTGGGCCAACACACAGAAGGCTTGGACTCTGTCTGTGTATAGGTCCTGGTTGACAGGGCTGGCCGAGCTGAGCTGCTCGATGGTCAGCCGCCGTCCCATCACGCTGGGTATCAGCAAGGCCAGTGTGTTTGCGAGGGGCGCAGCAGCGTGCAAGCACGTGCGCCGAGGGGAGTCGCATAGCGCGACCGTGAGGACTTGCCAGACCGCTCCAAGACCAAGAAGCCCCCCGGAGTAACTGCGTGACGCGCGCTTGCTGCTCCGCGCGCAGGCGCGATCCAGCCGGTCGACGAGATCGGCGCGCTGTGCCGCGAGCGCAAGGCGTTCTTCCACACGGACGCTGCGCAGGCCGTCGGCAAGGTCGGCGCCCACGCTCAGCTGCCTAGTTAGGCTGGTGTTTTTGTGCGGGTGGTCTGCCAAGGTGCAGGCGTCCTGCTGTCATATGCACTTTCAGAAAGGTCGGCTCTTGCGCTCGGCTGACTTTTCAGGCTGGGCTTTCTGCGGCTGTTTGCCAACATGCAGGCGTACTGCGTCTTGTGCACTGCTGTCAGGTGCCCCTGTTCAGCGAGCGAGCCCTGCCTGGGTGCTTTCTCACAACACATGTGTCAGCCAATGAATGTCGCCGCCGACTTGACACCATGCGACAATGGCTGACACGTGTGTTGCGAGGAAGCTGCCAGGCAAGGCTTGCCCATTGGACAGGCGCACCTGCACCCTTGCGGGCCCTCTGAGCACCACATCTCAAGAATGCACACCCCCGCATGACTGCATGTGCTTGCTGGCGCGGCACGAAAGCACGTCTGCATGTTGCCTGACCCGTGACCGCTCCTTGGCGCGACAAGCAGGTGCCCGTGGATGTCAACGTGTCCAAGATCGACCTCATGTCCATTTCGGCGCACAAGGTGTATGGGCCCAAGGGCGTTGGCGCGCTGTACGTGCGCCGACGGCCGCGCGTGCGCCTGGAGGCGCAGATGTCCGGCGGCGGCCAGGTGACGGCTGCTTACAGCTCCCTCCTGTGTGCTGGCGCTGGCAGTCCTCGCATGCTGCAGTGCAAATGTCACTGTGTTTTGCTGTGTCTAGTACGGCTATTTACGTGGCTGTGTTGTGTGCCTACATTGCGCAAGACACCGGGGAGCTGGCGCCTGCAGCTGCGGGTGTTGGTGTGCATGTTTGCTGGTGGCTCGGGCTGCTGCTTCGCAGTCATTATCAAGCACTGCTCCCGGTGCTGTGGCACCATCAGAGTCGGTTACAGCGCTGGTTGCAAATGGGCTTGCACCCCGCATCTTAGCTTGCGATGCGGAGCCCCTGCTCGTGCAATTGCCTTAACACGAAGGCTGTTTTCTAGCTGACCAGGTCTGGGCGTGTGCTGGCTGCTGCGGTGGTCCTGGCCGCCGCGCTGACGCCCTTGCACTGCGCCCGCGCGCAGGAGCGCGGCATCCGCAGTGGCACCGTGCCCGCGCCGCTGGCAGTGGGCTTTGGCGCGGCGTGCGCAATCGCGCAGCGTGAGATGGCGGCCGACCACGCGCACGTCACCGCCCTCGCGCGCCGCCTGTACGACGGCATCACCTCGCGCCTGCAGGTGCGCCAGCGGTAGGAATGGGATGAGGGTGTATTGTGTAGGGTAGGGTTACCCTGTCCCTACCCCTGCCTGTACAACGGCATTATCGCGTGCCTGCAGGCGCGCCGGCGGCCCCTTGTGACCAGGCTTGCAAAGGCTGGTCTTGAGTGGGCGTTTGCCTCTCGCTGCCAGGGAGAGTGGTGTTGGCTCGCCTACATTTCCTTCTTGCTGTCAGGGAAGTTGGCTGTGCCTCGCCTACAACAGCTCTGTCCCTTTATGCTTGTTGTGTACGGGCGGTCGCACATGGGCTGGCACACAAGCACAGCTCCCCAGCAGCAGCGGGCGGGCAGCGGCGCCGAGGAGCGCCTGCGTCATGCGCATGCATGCAGAGCTGCCCACCTCTGGAACGCAAGCTGTGCGGCATGTCCCATCCGCCGTCAGCGCGCTCGGCGCGGGCATGTGGCGGCTGAGCGAGCGCGCGCGGCCCGTGCAGGGCGTGGTGCTCAACGGGCCGGGCCACCTGGACGAGCGGCAGCGGTACGTGGGCAACATGAACATGTCGTTCGCGTACGTGGAGGGCGAGTCGCTCATCATGGGCCTCAAGGCGCGCGCCCCGCTGAGGGTAGGAGTCGGGTTTGGGCGCTTGCGCCGTTCAGCGCCGCTGATGCCTCGCGGGGCCCCTGCGACCTCACTGGCAGCGCCCGCGCGCGCGCGGCCCCGCAGTATGGCGCCGCTCGCGCGCTCGCCGCGCTCGTACAGCACCTGCGCGCCGCGCTCTGCCGCGTACGACTTTAGGGCGTGAGCCTGACGAGAGGGGTCACATCTCCTCTTTACCGTGGAAACTTCGGACTTTCCATTAAAATCTTATGCTGCAGGACCTTCGGGGCATGAGCCTGACGAGAAAGGCCGCATCTCTTCTCTACCACAGAATGTATAATCATTCTTTTTCTTTCACCCGGCAGGACCTGGCGGTCAGCAGCGGCAGCGCGTGCACGAGCGCGAGCCTGGAGCCGAGCTACGTGCTGCGCGCGCTGGGCGTGGAGGAGGACATGGCGCATACCAGCCTGCGCTTCGGCCTGGGCCGCTTCACGACCGCGGCCGAGGTGGACCGCGCGGTCGCGCTGACGGCCGGCCGCGTGGAGCAGCTGCGCGCGATGTCGCCGCTGTGGGAGCTGGTGCAGGAGGGCGTGGACCTGCGCACCATCCAGTGGAGCCAGCACTGAGCGCATCAGTGGAACCAGCGCGATGCCGCCGCTGTGGGAGCTGGTGCAGGAGGGCATGGACTTGCGCACCATCCAGTGGAGCCAGCACTGAGCGTCGGTCGCGCCAGCACTGAGCGTCAGCGGAGCCCGCACTGAGCATCAGTGTTGTCAGCACTGAGCGGCACCGCGCGGGGCCGCGCGCGCGGCCGCCGCCGGCGGAGCTGTCGTAGGGGCGTGGGTCCGCGCCGCAATGCGAGGCGGCGCCCGGGGCGCCGCGCTGCGCGCCGTGCAGCGGAGCCGGTAGGAGCTGGCTGGACTGTAGGGCGGCGTCTGTAGCGACGGGGAGGTCGTATCTGCTGCGGCGGTCACAGTGCTCGCGCGCAGATCTGATCTTTTGAGAGGCAAGAGGGCCGCTCCATAGTTGTTGAGTTGCTGTGCAAAGGGCGTGTACTAGTGGGGCACCGCGGCGTTGCTTGGACGTCTATCTAAGTTTCTTGGTCTTTCCTGGCGTGTGTCTACTTGAAGTCGCGAGTTAGATGTTACCCGCACCCCATCCAGTTGTAGCTGTGGGGCAGCTGGACCAGTCCATACGTGGGTGCTTATGGATTGCACGCGGCTACTGTAATAAGAAGGAGGCTCTGAGTTGTATGTTGTCCTTATTCATAAGGTAGACCTCAATGTACTTGCTTGAACTAGGGTTGCTGCGTCCGATTGAGAGGGTTAGGCAGAGGAAGCGACTGGGCGCTGGAGGGGCAGCTGAGCGGATCCGTGCACATACAGGCGTAGGCTTGCAATGTATTCAGGCCTTGCAGGGCCGAGGCGCAGTGCAGAGGCAGCCGTGGCACCAATGCTCGCGCGGGGCCTGGTGGCACTGGCGGTGCTCGCCAGCCTGCGCTCCAGCAGCGCGCAGTCCAGCACGCCTGCGTGCTACTACATCCGGGTCAGCACGCCGATCAGCAACCTGGGCTACAGCGCCACTCTGACGTCGCTCGGCAACTGCGCCACTTCCACCGTCAAGTGCGCCGGAAGGCACAGCTCGTTTGACAGCGCCTTTCCAGTCGCGTGCCAGTTGCAGCGAGCGCGCTGCACCGCACAGCGGCGGCGTGCGGGTGCGCCTGACGGGCCGGGGGGTCGGGCGCGCATGCAGCGTGTCGCGGTTGTATCAGGAGGGCGCCTGCGTGTCCACGCGCGAGAACAACTTTCAGTCCCGCCCGGACTGCGGCAGCAGCGGCGGCGCGGTCCTGGCGCCCGTGGACCAGAAGACGTGCCGCCAGGTGTTCTCGCAGGGTGCGCGCCCGCGCCCTGTCCCCTGCCGCAGCGTGCCCGCTCGCTGCTGCTGGCGTCGCACAGCGAACTGTCGTGCGCCGCTCCTGCTGCAACAAAGTTGCTTGCAGCGCACGCACAGCGTGTGCTTCGGGCTACGCAGTCGAGGCGCAAGCGCGCGGCGCGCAGGGCCGGCGAGCGCGTTTGTGTCCGGCAAGAGCATCTCCACCGGCACCAAGTTCGACTCTGGCACCGTCTGCAACAAGATCAGGTGCCCGGGCCACGCCCTCTGAACACGACGCCAGCGCTCCTCTGGCTCATAGCGCCAGCAGGCTGTGCAGCCGGTGCGCGCCGGGTAGGGCACTGAGGCGGCGCGGGCGCGGGCGCGCAGCCAGTACGGGTACTTCTTTGTCACCACCAACTGCAGCACGTTCCCGGCGGCCACCAATGCGCCGCTGAGCTCGTTCTTCGCATACTCGAGCTACCCCAGCGACGGCTGCGCCAGCGTGTTCCCGGAGTACAACTACGGCTCCGGGCACTCCGTGTCGCGGGTGCGCACCCTAACCCTGCGCCCCCGCCCGGCGCGCGGCGCCGCCGCGCGGATGCAGTGGGCGTCACTCCCAAGCACCTTTGACGCACCTGGCAATCTGAGCAGGTGGCGTGCCGAGCGGCGCCGCGCCGGCTGCCTTTGCACAGGCGTCCCAAGGCTGCTGCGCCAGCCGGGCTTCATGTCGGTCCGCCTGGCGCGGGTCTGTGAAAATGGGGTTTTGAGAGGGCGTGCGTGCGCGCGCGCGCAGGTGGTTACAGCCATCATTGTGATCGTCGTCTGCATCGTGTTCGGGCTGTGCGTGTTCGGCACGCTGGCGGCGCTCCGCCGCAAGAAGATGCAGCAGGCGCGCCGGGGGCCCTGCCACGCTGTTCGCGCGCGGATGGGAGCAGGGGCGCCCAAGGGCGCTGCGTGGCTTCCGCCTTTTGCTGCGCACGCTGCACTGGAAAGCAGGGCGCAGCGCTGTATGTGCCCTTTGAGGCCTGTTGCTGGGGCGCGAGTGGTTGGTAGAGTGGCCGTGGTGCTGATGCACATGCAGGACTGTGCCTGAGAAGTGTACTCTAGAGAGGATTGGCGGCCAGAAAGCCAGCAGCCCTCCTGGACCGTCGTGACTGTGGGGAGGCGCGGGGGGCGCGCAGGTGCAGCAGGTGCAGATGCAGCAGTTCCCGCCGCAGGGGCCGTACCAGCAGCAGCCATACGGCGGCGGCGGCGGCGGCGGCGGCGGCTACGGCCAGCATCAGCCGTACGGCGCGCAACCCTACGGCGCGCCCTACGGCCAGCCGTACCAGCCGACGCAGCCCTATGGTGCGGCGCCCGCCCTGCTGCGATGAGCGCATCGCTGCTTGCGCCGCTGCAGCACAGTCTCTCAGAGCCCTTAGTCCCTGCTGCATCAGAGGCTGCCAGGCCCGGAAACGCTGTGGTGCCTAACGCGGCGGGCCGTGTGGGCGCGGCAGGCAAGCCCGTGACGGGCGTGCCCGTGGGCGGCGGGCCCAGCGGCTCCAGCTGGCACACAGACACCTCGCCCGGCACCTACCCCAACCCCAATGCGCCGAGCAGCGGGCAGGGCCGGCCGCCTGCGGTTTGAGGCGGAGCCGCGCGCCTCCGCGCGCCGGGGCGTGTCGGGCGAGCCGGCCGTGCGTATGGTGCGCGCTGCCCTGCACGCGCCCGGCCGCCGCCGCCGGCGTGGCGCGACATGCAGGCGCCTCGCTGCACTTCGGGGCCAAGGCCGCGCGTGAGCGGTAAGGTGCTCGCGGGGAGGGCGCGCAGCGCCGGTGCTCTGCCCGGGCTGATGCAGCTGGCCTGGACAGAGTCCAGGTGCTGCTTGTGGGCCCTGGGCAGGACGCGTCACATGCGTGTCGGCGGGCGCGCCTGTGCCCGATCGCACCTGCGCCAGTGTTGGGCCTGTGCTCCGCGCCTGGGTGGTGTCTTCCCGGTCAGGGCATGCCCGTCTGGGGCTGGTGCGTCCGCCTGTGTGGGCCAGCGCTGTGTCTGCATCCCAGATCTTTAATTAATTTGGTAGTCTTTTTCCGCACTGATTGTTTCGGGACACGGGTGAGCTGCCCTGCTGCTGAGCCCAGCAGCTTGTGCAGATGCTGACATGAGCCTCTGGCGGCCTGCTGTGCACCTGGTAGGCGCCGTGCGCAAGATGCGCCTCACGGCGCGTGCAAGCCGGCGCGTGCTGCCTGCTGTGTATGGCATATTTTGGCTGCAGGGGTGTTTATTTCCGGCAGGACAGTTTGCTTGAGGTGGTGAAACAGGCGTGCCTGATGTCCCTCTTGCAAGAGCTACTAAGGTATGAGCTCTAATGTCTGTGACTGAAGTGCTGAAGTATCTGCAAGTGTTTAGCAGCAAACAAGGTCTTCCGGAATGCTGTGCCTGAGCTACGGGCAGGGCAGGCACGGCCGACCATGCGCGCCTGGCATGTAATATTCGTCTGCGTCCATGATGCCTCGTGCCGGAGGCACGGTGCAGCCCCTGCTGTGTGCATACCCTGGCGGGTGATGCACACAGGAGCATCATGCACTTGCACCTGCCAGCTCTACCAGACAGCGCGCGCCTAACTTGGAACATGCTGGTGGAGCCTTCACATGCAGTGTGTCCGTGCTGTGTCACTGTGCAGGTGCGCAGTCGGGTGAGCCAGTTGGTCATGCCAGGCAGTGCGATGTGCTGTGCATGAACATCACGACCGTGCCTGAGGGCGGCGTGGCAGCGAGAGAGTATGCGGCATGGACAGCCGGTGGCTTTATGTGGCACTTATCGCCAGCATACCTGACCAGCGGTGGAGCAAGGTGCTCTGACCAGCACCAAGTTGACACAGGCGGGGCAATTGGGATACAAGATGCTTACATTACACAAGGCATGCTCGGATGCAACGATCGTCAAGCAACTTGATTCACATGCATTCAGCAAAGCGGCCCGGAGAGCCTCAGTGCGGACAACCACACCAAGCAAACACCTCGCAGTTCGGGCGGCGAGCGAGCACCACGTTTCTACCCGTCGCCACTCAAAATCAGCACGGACGAGCAGCAGGCAAGCACCCAGCCGCTGTGACACAGAATCAGACGGACAGCGTCTAGCATGCTAGCACTGCCAATACAGGCGGCCAGGGCCTGTGGCGGCCGCCCCAGGCAGGGCGTCGCCAAGGCGTGTACACGGAGCAGTCGCCTTTACGACAGCCCCCAAAGGCTGGCCAGCGTAAAGCGCGGCGCAGAGTCAGAGCCAGAGCAACGCCCCACAGACCTCACGCGGCAGCAATCTGTCCCAATCACCCCTGGCTCACTTTTTTGCGGCGGCCTTCTTTGCGCTCAGCGTGGTCCCCAGCGCGCGCGAAAGCTTGGACAGGATCTGCGGCGCGGGTATCGCCTTGCCGCTCTCGTACTCCTGGATGACATTCGGCTTCTCGTTAATGACCTGTGCCAACTGCGCCTGTGTGAGCTTCTTCGCCAGGCGCGCCGCCATGATCTGCTTCTTAAGCTCGCTCGGCACCCTGCGGCGCACGTGCATACTGGTGTAAGGCAACCGCACGCTCACGCAGTCAGCACTGCCACTGTGCCAGCCAGCGGCCAGCACGCAGCCAGACAAGCGGCTCGGCTGGCCTGCATGACCAAGACACCACCGCCACCTCCCAAGCTCGCCGAGCACTTGTGTCCTCAGCGCAAGTGCAAGACTCAAGTGCACAAGGCTCGGGCTGCTGGCAAGGAGGCACAGCCGGGCGCCACAAGCACTCTGGCGCCTTCTGCCAAGCGCGGCGTGGCAGCGCACCGGTCGTGGTGCAGCTCCTCGGTCTCTCTATCCAACTTGGCGGCATCCTTTGGCGCGCCTGTCGCGGCCTTGTTGCTGCCGGCCGCAAACTTTTTCTGGGTCTCCACCTCTGCGCCGCTCCTGACCGCTGCCGCAACGGCAGACTTGTCCTTTGCAGCGCCGGCGGTCGGCGCGCGCTTCCTGATGACCACCGTGTCCCAGTCCTGCCTGTCCCCCATATTCATCTTGGCGGAGGTGGCGTGCACGAGGCGCAGTAAGGGAGCAGGCGACGGCTGAGGAGGAGAAGTGAGCTTGCACAGCAGCGGACTGGGTGTGCTGAGCAATGAAGTGTGCGGGGGAGGAGGTCTGGCCAGAAGCACATCTCCGTGTTCCGCCGCCAACACCCTGCGCCCTAGCGGTGGACAGCTGCGTGGGTTTTTTGTGTTTTTGTGTATCATGCAGGGAGCACGCATGTTGACTGCCGCCAAGGCATGCTCGCCTGCCCGACAAGGGGGCGTCGAGGATCTCGGCTGTCCCCTTGTTGTTTGAGTATTTGGACATTGAGTTTCGCCTCGGCCAACACACGATGTCAATGCATAGCGCTCCTTTGCGCGGGACGGATGCGCGGGCCGCATAGAGCTAGAAGCGCTCAGAGACACAGTGCACAGTGTTGCTCTTATATGTCACACTGCACACCTGCGGGCAAATGCACAACAGTGGAGCCTAGCAGAGGTTTACAGTCTCGTGCTCACTGCCAGGCTGCGGTCTGGCTCTGGCATGACAGGAAAGATTTGCGGGAGATCCATCGATGGCGTTTGCACAGCGCCAAAGCGTGCCCCAAAAAAGCATGGCTGCTCACCCAACAGCCTGGCTGGTCACCGAGGGCACAGCATTACCTGTGTGAACAGCCCAGAGCTCATGTACGATGGCCAGGAGGTGGCCCTGCCCAGTCATGCATCAATTTTTTTTCCAAACTGCAAACAAATGCTGCATGAGCAGCCCTGGGAAAAAGTTGTCATTAAGACTTGTCACTTCAAGGCAAACAGCATTGTGTATCTGCATTTCAGCACTTCATCCCCGTACGGCAGCCGATCATGTGGAGTGCTTCTGTACTTCAAGGCACTGCTATGCGCGTTGCGGCTAGCTGCAATGCGTGCATGCATGCCTACCCAAATTGAAGCACCGCTGCGCAGAGCCTGGCATGCTGCCCGGGGTGTCTCACTTCATTGGTACTTGCCAACTTCAGGTGCCGCAAGCCAAAACGAGCAGTTTTTGCAAGGAAAAGCAGCAAGGCCGCCCAGTGCAGTGACAGCTAAATTCCTTGCATGAGGGCAGGTGCCCATTGCCACACATGAGCTCGGGAGCTTGGCATCATAGGGTTACTGCTTGGCCCGCGACCCAGCCACAGGGCTATGAAGATGCAAACGGCGCGTGCTGCACCAGGGCCCTGTGGGGCCCCACGGGCATCCACCAGACAAGGGCCCAGCGTTCGCGGCGGGCAGCCCTCCCATGCATCACACGTAGCTGCTTAAGCAGAGGCACCCTGTCTCCCAGAACAGTCTGCACAGCGTCCCCTGTCGCGCCGTCGTCGGGGCCGGTGCCAGAGCTGATCGCCGGTGCATTGGCGGCCGTCGAGGCGCCGAGGTGCTGCGGAGCTGCTCAGCAGCTCTTCCTGCATCTGCTGTTCCGACACTTTGCTCCAGAAGCGAACTGGGTGTAACCGCCGACGTCGTTGGTGCAGCACAGCATTTGGCCACCGGGGCCTGCACAGGCCGCACAGCTCTCAGGCGGCTTCGAACACAATAAGCCGACCAGTGCAACCGGCGTGGGCCAGACACAGACACACTGCCACAACTTGCCATGTGTGGCGTCCGTCGCCAAGGCAAGGGCAAGTGCCTCGGTTTCAAACAAGACAGTATGAAGACAGGGCAGGATCATTTGGGAACTATGCAATGCTGCCCAAGCATGATGCTGGCACTGGTGGCAGGCTACCGCAGGTCAACCGCAACCAGCATCTATTTGAAACCCGGGCATGGGAGCGCACAGGCGCCGGCCGCCGCTTGGTTCCGGACACCGGTGCAAGCTTGGGAGTTGGGAGCGGTACGGCAGGGGTTGCCTGCGCAGCGGCAACGTCACAACGCCGATCTTAGCCGGAGAGCGCTTGCAACGCTATCCTGACAACCCAAAAGGGCCTGCAGCCTGAGAAGGCCCTGAAGAGGTGCTGGCCCAAGCGCAGGGGCACAGCGCTGCAGCAGAGTGCACTGCAAGGGCTGTCTACAGCGGCGGTGCGCCTATGGCCAGGCGTTTCGCACTCACTCGGAGGCGGCCCTGTCGGTCGAACTTGTGGCCCGATCGGTGGCTTGTACGGTGTCTTGTTCTGGACTGGGGTTCGCGCATTCGTCGACGGGGGTCGGTCGCCATGCATTGTGTTGACGGCTGAGCAGATGACGCCCGCGCACTTCAGCTTGCGACCTGCGTGCGATCGCAGAGCGCTGATCGTCAAGATAACCTTGACACAGCTTGACATAGAGCAGCCTTTATCAGCACACGTGGTTCAACTCGTGGGTTGAAGCAGAGGCGAAGTGATCTGGTGCGCGTCAAAGCTCTCCCGCCACGGGCAGCTTGATCGGATCGGGTGCGCCGGGCTCACCTGTGAGCTCGGGCCCAGTGCGCGCAGCGTTGCCGGCGTGCAGAGTCACCAGGACGAGCGCGATCAGGGGCAGCACCGACACAGCCATGATTGCTAGCAGGGAGCCAGAAACAGCGCTGAGCGGAGTGGGCAGATTGGAGATGTCTGCCCTATGTATGACGCAGGTAGATGGCAAGGACCCATCTAGGGTGTCTGCAAACCCCCGGATTGCGCTTGAGTGTTGCGGAGTGTCGTTACTTTGAGGCGCCTTTGTGCGCTTCTTTTCTGATAGTACACCTGATAGTACAACAGCTAATAGGATAGGACTGTAGACATTTCTTGCTCAGGTAGTTGTTATCTGCTGAAGGTGTAATAAATATTCTTTCCAAACAAAGACCACCTGCTGTCTTCAGTGACTGGCCATCGGGAGGCTTTAGCAGCATCAGAGGTCGCACAGCTGCCCGGCAAGAGCTGAGCTCCCTCGCTGGGATCTGGGCGCCGGGGGTGCAGGAACACCTGCGCTGACGAGCCTGAGCTGTAGCAGACCAGGACACTGTCAAGCAGTGCGGGGCCGTCGCAGCGCTGCGCGGGCTGCTGGCGCCCGGCGGCACCGCTGCAAAGCATGTGAGCAGGGCTGCCAGTGTGCAGTGCAGTTGCGCCTCGCACAAGCATCAGCCGTGCGCCGGTGAGTAACAGGAATGCGGTGGTGGTAGGCGCAACAGAACGCCAAGCCGTTTTCGATTGGCAGTGCGCCACCTTTGCAGGTCTGCGCTTCTGCGTCCCACAGACGCTGGTGCGTCTGTGCGAACCCCTGCTTGCGCTCGGGCACGCTCACAGAAAGGCAGGCAGCCACCGGAGTAGTGCATGCTCTGTAGGGCAGTGCACTCTGCAGCAAGCCCAGCGCTTCAGCACGGGCCCTCGCGGGCGCCTGTGCAAGGCTGCAAACGTCACACACCATGCCAGAGCAGGTATGCTGTCATCAAGGAGAGCTCCTGTCAGCCGTGTCAAGGACTTAAAATGTATCAATTCCATATCGCACGCGCGGAAACAGAGTCTGTGCTACAAACCAGGCAGGCGCCTGCACGCCATGCAAGGAGACGCGCTGCCCTCCTGCGCAGTGGTACCCATCATGTAAATGCGGGAGAGGCAGTCACCTGCGTCATGCTGCGCACCAGCGCGCGGGGCGCGCGCGGCAGGCGACCGCCGCTGTCAGGCACGCGCTTGCAGGCGCTGGCACGCGCTCCTGTGGACCGCGCGCCAGGCCGCCTTCTGGCACGCGGCCGAGCAGTAGCGCGCGACGTTGCAGCCGGAGCACAGCTGCGTCCGCAGGCCCGCCTCCGATGCGCCGGCCAGGTTGCCGCACCTGCGCGTGTACGGCCAGTCGCGGCTTTGATGTGTGCGCTGCAGTGTGTGCGCGAGCGGGCGGCGCGGGCGGCGGGTGCGAGGCGCACCCCGACCACCAGCAGCCCATAGGGCGCAGCGCAGGCGAGCACAGGCGCAGATCATCCAGGCTGACCTGCAACGGGGCATTGGCTGCGATGCCCGGCGTGATCTCAGCCTCAAAGCGCGCGACGGCGGCCGCCATGGCGGCCAGCCGGCGCTGCGAAGCAGTGCTGCTTGGCTCTGCCAGCGCTGGCACGTCCAGCTGCAGGGCGGCCTGCCGCGCGGCGCCCGCGCAGCTCAGCGGGGCAGCGCATGCCTGCGCGAGGGTGGGCAGGGGTGCTGCGGGGCGCGCGCACACCACTGCCGGCCAGTGGCCCCCGGCCGCGCGCAGCACGCCGTCCATGTGGCAAGCCGCGAGCGCCGCCCTGAGTTCGCGCTCGCGCTTGGGCGCAGCGCACGCGTCCACAGAGCGCCGCGCCAGGGCCAGCGCTGCGCCCAGCGCCCCGCCGCGCACGAGCGCCACGGCCAACTCCCAAAACGCGCCGCACAGCGTCGCCAGCCAGCCCAGTGCCGCCGCCAGCCGCGCCTCCGCCGCCAGGGCCGGGGCATCGCATGGGCTGCCTCCATGCGGGCAGCCTTCGCCATCGTCGCCGGCAGCTCCGCAGCGCGTTGCGTGCTCGCCCAGTAAGGGCTCAACTTCGCAGGGGCACGGCGCGCGGGCGCCACCGTCTGCACCCAGCATGCACGCCCGCGTGGAGTGCTTGTCGTCACAGCCAGGCATGCTCGCACGTCCTCTGCAGGGTCCGGACAAGCGCCGCCTGCAGCCGTCGCAGGCACGGCCGGGGCCGCATGCGTTTGTTGCTTTGAGCGTGCACGCATTCGCCGCACGCGCTGCTGTTTGGCGCGCTGCTCGCAGGAGGCAGCAACACATGCGGTCACCTGACAGCGCCCTAGCCCACTGGCACGGCGTAGGGAAGCGCGCACAGCGTTCCGCCAGCGTGCGCAGCGCCTGCACGACGAACGGCGCCAGGCCGGCGCACGCCGGCACGAGCGCCCTGCAGTCGACGGGGCTGTCGCCCGCCACGAGCCGGCCGCAGGCGCCCTGCGCCCGCACAGATGCGCGCGCGCTTGGTCCTGGCAGCCAACGCCGCGGCGCAGCCTTGCCCTGAGCGGCGGTGGGAGGGGTCGCGCGCACCACCACCTCTGCCAGAAAGTCTGACAGTAGGTCATCGCTGCTTGGCGCGCTATGGCTCGGGGGCTCCAGCGCGCGCACGCGCTCCGGCGGCAGGAGCAGCAGGGGCAGCAGGTGCGCGGCCGCGCACGGCAGCAGCTCCGCCGGTAGGGCGTCCGCCCGCGAGGCCGCCCCCAGGCGCAGCAGGCGCGGGACGGAGGTTGTAAGCGCATCCTGCGCCGCGGCGCGAGTCCGCTCGCGGGCGGCGCTCCGCACCAGCGCCCCTCACATGCACATGTACCCTAAGCCTATCATGCACGTTGTCCCGCCTCCGGCTGCCACACAGCGGCTGCGGCGTTGCAGCAGGCGGCGCGGCGCACCCAGAGCCCAGCGCGCCAGGCGGGGTTGGCCGCGTGCGCGGTCGCGAGCAGCTTGGCCAGCGTTGCGAGCAGCGCCTTCGCGGCCGGCGCAACGGCTGCGCCGGGGCCCGCCGCCAGCAGCACCGCGACTGCGTGCTGCACCGCCTGCACGCCGGTGGCCGCGCCGATGCTCAAGGGCCGCCATGCCTGCATGCCCAGCGCTGCCCCAGCCCCGGCAGCCATGCAGCAACGCGGACGGACAGCGTGCGCAGCCGCCCGGCGCGGCACCGTCCTGGCACAGCTGTTGCAGCACAACGACAGGATGACGCCGCGAGCGCGCCTGCGCCGCACACTCGGCGGCGCCGGGCCCCGCTGAGACGGCCGGAGCGTCCGGCGCGCGCCTCAGCGCCGCCTCCATCGCCGCCAGGGCGATCGGCAGCAGGCCCTTGTGCAGCTCGGCGCAAAGGACCTCTTCGTCGACCTGCGCACGCGACGGACGACGCTGCGATGGCCGCACGATGAGGGCCGCTCAGAATGGCCTCCGCGACGCTGCCTCCGCCGACTGCAGCGCTGCCTGACACAGCGGCATGTGCACCGCTGGAGCGTTGCGGCCACACCGGCCGCGTGTGCCGTGCGCCTCCAGCATGCATGCGCGGCCCCAGCCGGGGCCGCACCAGGAGCGACAAGGGCATCCGGCAGCGCACGAGCTCCTCGAACGTGTCGTGCAGCAGGTGCGGAATGGTGCTGCCCAGCGACGCATCGGGACATTCGCTCGGCTCGCGCGCTCCCTGCGCCCCAGACGGTGCCGTCACACACGCGGCCTCCACCGGGGTTCAGGCTGGCAGCCTGGCGCCAACCGCCCGCGCCTCTGCTGCGGGGCAGCGCACAGGCCGCGCGGCCCCTGGTGACTGCTCACACACGCCGCGGCCCAGCGAGCCAAGCCCGGCGCGGGCCACCGTGGCGCTGCAAGCCGGGCATTGCCCTGCCCCTGCACGCATGACCGCCGGGCATGCAGGCTGGCGGCCAGCACGGTCGCTGGCCTTGCTGAGCCGCCGGCAGCACCAGCCTCCGCCGGGCGCCGCGCCCCGCCCATGCGAGCCGGCGCCCCTCGACCGCGCACCGGTCCGGCGATGCGCTGGAGGTCCACTGCAGCACGGCGTACAGGTTCCGCAGGCCGCGCGCTCGCTGCCCGCCGGGCAGGCGCATGCACAGCTCCCTGGAGCTCAGCAAGTCGCCCAGCGCTCGGGCGCTCGCGCACGCGACCGCGTCCGGGACCCGCCGCCGGCCTGCGACGAGCGGGGCCGCCCTGAGCTGCGCCGGCCAGAGTGAGGCGCCGCGCGGCACAGCGACCGTGCCCCCGGCAGGCCAGGCTGGCGTATTTCACGGCAGCGCGGGAGCCCGGCCCTGCGCTGCACCGCGCGAGCAGCGCGGGAGGGGGGCGGTGCGCGGCACGGTCCGCGCTTCCACCGCCGCAGGCGGCGCAGCAGCAGCGGGGCCGCGCGCGCGACCAGCAGCGCCCGCACCCGCTGCTCCGCGCCCGCGGCGGGCCGGCGCGCGCCGGCCTCGCGCGCGGCAGCGTGCGCCTGGACCGCGCAGCTCACCGTGTGCAGGGTCGCCGCGCCGGCGCAGAGGTCGAGGCCGTCGGGTTCGCCTGCGGGCAGCGCGGGCGGTCGCGAGCGCGCGCGCCCCTGCGACAGCCCAGCGCGCTGCGTGCGCGGGACGTCGCGCGCGCACCGCAGCCGCCGAGCAGCCCCTGCTCCAGGACGCTGATCAGCAGGTCGCCGCCGGAGGCGCTGCAGAACGCTTCCAGGTACGCGGCGTGCGCGTCGGCGGGCTCGCCGCGCGCCCCGCGGTACAGCAGCGGCGCCGCGAGCAGGTGCTGCGGCGGCCCGCGCCGCGGTCTGCCGCGCGCTCAGCGCGGGGGCTGCATGTAAGCGGCGCCGCGCGCACCTTGCAGGAGGCCTCCTTGACGGCCCGGGGGAGTTTTGAAAGGTGCGCCACCTCGGGCAGTGAGCGCGACGAGGAAGGCGGCGGGAGCGCCGGAGCGCCGTTCAGCCACGCGAGCACCGCGCAGAGGCCAGAGTGGTACTGCGCCAGGATCGCACGCGGGGCTGCGGCCAGCGCCCCCGCCCCACTGTCCGTGCACCAGTGGTCGACCACCTGCGGTGCGCGGCGCCGGCTGGGCGGCAGCCTGCGCAGGGCGGGCCTGCCGCAGGCGGGCAGGCGCGGCCGTACCTGCCGCAGTGTGGGTGCGCACGAAGCAAGCATGGAGCGGGCCCTGACGTTGTCCGAGCTGCTCGCCGCCAGCTCTGCCCACCGTGGCCGTGCTCGCAGCCAGGCCATACACGTCGCACCCCGCGTACCTGCGGCTGCGTGAGGCCAAGGTCATAAGCGAGGGCGCGGCCGCATCGGCACGCACGCAGCCTGCAGACGGGGGCGCGTGCGTCGCGCGCGCTCACCCATCTGCGGCCTCGCGGATGGCCGTGCAGCGCTCGGGCCCGTCCTCCATGAAGAAGGGGCAGCTGAGCAAGGTGCAGAGGCCGAGCACGGTGTGCACCAGCACCCGCGCGAGGTGATACCCCTCGCCCTGCTTCAGGCCAGCAGACAGGGAGCACCACTCGACGCGTTGAACTATGCCCGCCAACGCAGCGACGACCTTTGCGCCGGCGTCCCTGTATACCAGCCTGGCTTCGTGCAGGTCAGGCGGCCATCCTCGCGCGCGGCCACAGCCAGCACAAGCTCGTTATCCAACAGGTGCGTCAGCAGGTCTCGCGTGCCGGCGTGCTTCACGTCGGCCGCACGCAGGGGGCGCGCGGCCGCGGCTTCCATCGCCGGGACCCCCGCCTCGAGCGCCCTGACCTGCGCGGCGGCGCTGGCCGCCAGGTCTGCCAGTGCGCGCATCGCCGTCCTGCCGAGGCGCGGTTGCGGGCTCGGGCCTGCTGCTGGGGGCCTGCTCAGACAGCCTAGCTCCCTAGCTAAGCTGGCCATATGAAATGAAGGCACTAGCCAAGGCAGCAACTATGCATGGTGGCTGTTGTCATCATTCATTCATGTGCAAGTGATCCAGGGGTGGCCTGCAGCCAGCGCCAGCGACGCGCTCTGTCCTGGAGCTCCTGCAGCCCCGCGAGTGCACAGCAGCTGGCCAGATGAAACGCGGGCAACCTGATGCTGGCGCGCAGGTGCAAGCAGCACCATCAGTGATTCCTGCCTCTCTGGCCAGCGCTTGCCTGTGCTGAGGTCCTCCTCTCGCACATTGGGGTCGACGTCCTGGTTGCACGTCTCCGCGCAGCGACACAACCAGCGTGGGCCCGTAAGCTGACCCAGCCCCGCGTCGCGCTCCAGGGCCGGAGATCTGGCGCTGCCGCCAGGGAGTACTCGCTCAACCTCGAGCATGGCAGCACGCCTGTGCGCTGCATTCGGCCGAGGCTTGGGCACGGACACCATGGCCGCGAGGAGCCTGCACAAGAGGCCTACCCTGCCGCGCTGGTAGGCCTGCTCGCGCCTAGCAACTCACAGTCAGCAGACTGCAGACGCGCTGTGGGCTGCAGACAAGGTCCAGCAAAGCAACGTCCCGGTCCAGGACCAGGACAGCTTCTGGGAGTGTGGGGGCACTGCTGCGCTAGATGGGGTGCTCGCAGGTCGCAGCTGCGCTGCGTAAGATGTTTGCGGGTGTACCTGACTCAGAGGTGCCTCGAGCCAGGACAGTACCAGCGAAAGCTGCTGCGCAGGAGCGGGCTGCGGTGGCGTTGGCGACCCTGCTCGACCGCAACAGCCAGGACAGTATCACCGCGGGCGGGGGCGCAGCGGCGCTGGTCGCGCTGCTGGCGCCTGGCTGGACAGATGCCGTACACGAGCACGCCGCTGCGGCGCTGGCCAACCTGTGCGCAAGCAACACCCAGAATAGGGACAGCGTGAGGGTGTGTGGGGGCGTCGCGGCGCTGGTCGGGCTGCTGGCGCCCGGCAGCTCTGCCGCTGTGCACAAGCAGGCCGCTGCGGTGCTGCAGAACCTGTGCTTCGACAACGTCCAGTACGAGGACAGCGTGCGCGAGTGCGGCGGCATCACTGCGCTGGTTGCGCTGCTGGCGCCCGGCGTCTCCGCTGGCGAGCAGACGCAGGCTGCGGGGGCGCTGGAGAACCTGTGCCTCAACAACGCGCAGAACTGCAACAGCGTCCGGGAATGCGGGGGCATTGCGGCGCTTGTTGGGCTGCTGGCGCCCGGCGGCTCTGCAGCTGTGCAGGGAGCGGCTGCTGGGGTGCTGCGCAATCTGTGCTTCGACAACGCCCAGAACAGGGACAGCGCCAGGGAGTGCGGGGGCGTCGCGGCACTGGTCGGGCTGCTGGCGCCCGGCGGCTCTGCGACTGTGCATGAGCAGGCGGCTTGGGCGCTGCGGAACTTGTGTGTGGACAACGCTCAGAACGCGGTCTGCATGCGGTGGTGCGGGGGCATTGCTCCGCTGGTGCGGCTGCTGGCGCCCGGCGGCGCAGATGCCGTGCACGAGCAGGCTGCTGCGGCGCTGTGGGGCGTGTGCTCTGACAACGATGGAAGCAAGGACAGCATCAGGGAGTGCAGGGGCGTGGCGGCGCTGGTCGAGCTGCTGGCGCCTGCGTGTCCTGCTGCTGTGCACGAGCAGGCGGCCGGCGCGCTCGCGATGTTGACCAGCGAGAATGGGCAGTGCCGGGATGCAGCCAGGGCATGCGGCGCGGCTGCAGCCCTGCAGCGTGTGCTGGCATGCGCCAGCTCGGCAGCGGCGCACGAGCGGGCGGCTGCGGCGCTGCGCAACCTGGGGCATGCTCAGCAGGGTATCAAGCAGGAGCCGCACTAGCGCTGGCCGCGCGCCCTGCACGCACGGCGCGCAGCCTGGGCTTGCGCGGCGCGGCGCGCACTCGAGCTCAAGTGAACGGCGGTGTTTGCTGCACCCTGTAAGAAGCTCAGGTACTTGCCAGGTAGTTCAACCCCAGAGTTTGCTGCAAGCGCCCAATTGCTCTGTCTCTGTGCCTGAAATGGTCTCTGCCGGGCTTTCCAATGCGCTTCCTAGGGTGTTGGCGCAGCTGCCCACAAATTGGGCACCATGGCGCGCTTCCACGCCGAGGTACACACCTGTCCTCGGCCAGCTGCTACGGAGCGTGTGGGATGATGTTATGCGGATCATGACAATTGTGTCTGTGTGAGTATGCTGATGATATACAGTGGGGTCACTGAGTAACTGCACTGGTGCTCGGGGCGCCTGCACTTATCGCAGTGGGGCCCAGTGCCCTCGATGCGCATTCCTGTGCGACTGCCTTTGTGCGCGCCACGCCAGCCACGCCAGCTTTCACCGAGCAAGCGGTGGACCACCTGTGGGCGCGGCCAGAGCGAAGCCCGTAGCAGGGGAAGCAAGCGGCCTTGCTGGCACGCCCATGGTTCCGCTGAGCGCAGAGGGCTCGCGCACACAGTGCGCACGAGCTTGCCAGCACCACCAGGCAGGCTTCCTCATGGGGTGTAGGACGCCGCCCTCGTGCCGCTTTGATTGTTTGAGGCGAGACGCTACCAAGCGCCATGCATGACCGGGCAGCCACCCACCCCTGAGAGTAAAGTATACAACACTTATTTATATAGACAGGAGGCTCATGCACATGCCTGCATGAAGCGTCTCGCCTGGATGCAAGCTCGGCTGCGGAGCGCCTGACGTAGCAGGACATGCGGAGCATGTGCATGCTGCGCGCGTGCTGACCCACCTGAGTGCGTGCATGCCTCAGCGCCGCATGCCATGGCCAGGCATGACAGCCATCATGGATGCAGGGTAGGGTGTAATATCGATTGCGCTTAGCCTCGCTACCGTCGTTGCGTGATGTAGTCGACACATATGCTTGACCCCTTCGCGTATGTTCTACTCGAGCTCTAGCAGCTCACAATCAAAGTCATGTATGCGCAAAGCTCACGGCCTGCAAGGCGCCCCTGAATCTGTGGCCGTCCTGCTGCCCCACCCCTTTAAAAGCGTGAGTCCACGAACGCAGCACGCAGGTCCGGCCCTGCTGCAGCAGGGCAAGAGCAAAGCCCAGGAATGCCTGGCACCCGTCGGCCGTGCACCACTGGTCGACCGCCTGCGCGGCGCGGCGCCGGCTGGGCGGCAGCCTGCGCAGGGCGGGCCCGCCGCACGCGCGCAGGCGCGGCCGTACCTCCCGCAGTGGCGGTGCGCACGAAGCAAGCATGGGCGCAGGCCGTGACGTTGTCCGGGCTGCTCGCCGCCAGCTCTGCCCACACCGTGGCCACGCTCGCAGCCAGGCCGTACACGTCGCACCCGGCGTACCTGCGGCCGCGTGCGGCCGACGTGGTGAGCGCGGGCGCTGCCGTGTCGGCACGCATGCGGCCGGCAGACAGGGGCGCATGCGTTCGCGCGTGCTCACCCATCGGCAGACAGGGCGCCCCACTCGACGCAACAAACTATGCTCGCCAACACAGCGACGACTCTCGCGCCGGCGCCCCTGTAAACGAGCCTGCTTTGTGCAGACTCAGGCCGCTATTCTCCCAATTGGCCACAGCCAGCACGAGCTCGTTGTCCAACAGGGGCGTTAGCAGGTCCAACGTGCCGGCGTGCATCAGGTCGGCCGCGCGCAGGGGGCGCGTGGCCGCGGCTGCCAGCGCTGGGGCCCCCGCCTCGAGCGCGCCGACCTGCGCGGCCGCCCTGGCCAGCAGGTCTGCCAGTGCGCGCATTGCCGTCCTGCCGCGGCACGGATGCGGGCTCGGGCCTGTTGCTGGGGGCCTGCTCAGACAGCCTAACTCCCTAGCTTGAAAGCCATCGCTCGAAGGCAACAGCTACCATGCATGGTGGCTGTCGCCTTCATTCATTCATGTGCGAGTGATCCAGGGGTGGCTTGTAGCCATTGCCAGCGTCGCGCTCTGTCCCAGAGCTCCTGCAGGCCCGCGGGTGCACAGCAGCTGGCCAGATGAAACGCGGGCACCCTGATGCAGGCGCGCAGGTGCGGCAGCAGCGTCACTGATCCCCGCCTCCATGGCCAGCGCACGCGTGTGTTCAGGTCCTCCTCCGTCTGTCACGGGCTGGGCTAATGTGCTTTGTCCTGTTTTCAGGTCTGTGCGCAGCAATAATAACTAGCGTGAAGTGATTGTGAGCCGACCACGCCCCGCCCCAGGCTCGGAGCTTCCACGCGGTTGCTGGCGAGGGCTGCTCCTGCTCGCTCGAGCTCGAGCGCGGCAGCTCGCCTGTGCGCCGCGTGCGGCTGAGGCTTGATTGCCACGGCCGCAAACAGCCTGCACGTGCCGCCTACGTCGCGGCGCTGGTGGGCCCGCCCGCGCCTGGCAGTTCCTTGACGTGCATAAACGAGGAGTGTGCAGTCGCGCTGTGAAGTTTGCGGCTTGGCGGTCGCGGTGCCTGTGCCGAGCGACTCTGCTGCTGCGGCCAGGGGTGGTCGCATACGCACCTGGTTAGCGGATGCACGAAGGCACAGCTCTGAGGGGCTGCTGCTGCTGCACAGGAGCGGGCTGCGGTGTCGCTGGCAACCCTGCTCAAGGGCAGCAGTCAGGACAGCGTCAGCGCGTGCGGGGGCGTCGCAGCGCTGGTCGGGCTGCTGGCGCCTGGCGGGACAAATGCCGTGCATGAGCCGGCCACTGCGGCGCTGCGCAAGCTGTGCTGCGACAACGCCGAGAATCGTGACAGCGTGAGGGAGTGCGGGGGCGTCCCGGCGCTGGTCGGGCTGCTGGCGCGGGGCCGCTCCGCTGCTGTGCTTGAGGAGGCTGCAGGCGCGCTTCGGAACCTGTCCTCAGGATGCACTGAGAACCAGAGTCGTGTCAGGGAGTGCGGGGGCGTCGCTGCGATTGTCAGGCTGCTGGCGCCGGGTGGCTCTGCTGCTGTGCACAAGCAGGCCGCCGCGGCGCTGTGCAACCTGTGCTGCGACGACACCCGCAACAAGGACCTCGTGCGTGAGTGCAGGGGCATCGCGGTGCTGGTCGCGCTGTTGGCGCCCGGCGGGACAGATGCTGTGCACCAGCAGGCTGCTGGGGCGCTGCAGTGCCTGTGCGTGCGCAGCGCGCAGAACGCGGCCTGCGTGCGGTGGTGCGGGGGCATCCCTGCGCTGGTTGGGCTGCTGGCGCGTGGTGGCCCTGCTGCTGTGCTTGAGCAGGGTGCTGCGGCACTGTGGAGCGTGTCGTTCAACAACACTGAAAACAAGGACAGCATCAGGGAGTGCGGGGGCATAACCACGCTGTTCGGGCTGCTGGCGCCGGGCGGCTCTGCGGCCTGCATGAGCTGGCGGCTGGGGCGCTGCAAAGCCTGAGCTGGAAGAACGTCAGGCACAGGGACGGCCTGCGCGAGTGCGGGGGCGTCGCGGCGCTGGTGGGGCTGCTGGCGCGTGGTGGCTCTGCTGCTTTACATACGAGGGCCGCCGGCACGCTCATGTATCTGACCAGTGAGAGGGGCCAAAGCTGGGAAGCAGTAAGAGCATGCGGGGGAGTCGCGGCCCTGGAGCGTATGCTTGCATGCCCCAGCTCAGCAGCAGCCCATGAGTGGGCGGCGACCGCGCTGCGCGACCTGGGGCGTGCTCAGCAGGGTGGCAAGCAGGAGCCGCGCCAGCGCTGGCCGCACGCCCTGCAAGCATATGGCGCAGCCAGGGCTTGCGCGGCGCGGCGCGCACTCGAGCTGAAGGCGCCGGCGGTGTTTACTGCACCCTGTTAGGAGCGCTTATGTTAGGGGTTGCTGTCAACAGGTGCTTCAACCCCATGGGCTGCAAGCGGCCCATTGTTGTCAGGGTGACTGCAGCTGGTCATGTGGGACTGTGCGCTGTGTTGCGCATAGGTAAGCGTCTTCTGCGATAAAGGCCAGCGCCTTTCTTGAGTAACTGGCCATTGGGACTCACTCACTCGGCGGCCGCCCAGTGAAGCCAACCCCGTATCGGCGCACACCTAGACATCGAGCAGCACCCGCTTCATGAACACAACCTCAAAGTGCCCGGGAATTGCACATGCAATGTACATGGCTGCTGGGAGGTGGACGTAGGTGAGTCCTGAACAGCAGCCCCGCCAGTCAAGCACAGCAAGCACAGCTGGAGCCGCCAGCCGACGCGACGGGCCCTGAGCCGGTGGTCACGCAGCCTCCCCCGCAGGGCCCTTGAGGAACGCGCGGCACAGCGCGCGCATGAGCGCGGCCGCCTCGGGCGGCACGGGCGCGTCGCGGATCTGCGCGCGCGCGCGCTCCGCGAAGTCCGTCGGGAACGCGGGCGCGCGCTCGCGCTCGCGCCACGCGATCAGCGCGTCCATGTAGGGCGCGCTGCGCTCCACATGACCTGCGCGGGCAGGGAGCACTGGGAGGCGGGCATGGAAGCCAGCTCTGCGAGGGCCGTCCATGCAGGCTGCCCTGTGGACTCCGCCTGGCCTGCACGGGCAGGAGGGGCTGGAAGGCAGGCACAAAGCCAGCGTGTTGGGGGCCGCGTCCACAACGGCTGCGCTGGTGACCTCCGCGTGGCCCTGCACGGGCAGGGGAGGCAGACCTGGGCTGGCCATGGAAGCGCGGGCGAGCAGCACACCCTCGCTGGCTCCAGGGCGCTGGCTTCACGGACGCGGCCGCCGGAACACACCGCCTGCTTCCCCCGGACGTGCGACACAGCCTCTCCACAAACTGACCTCTGGGGACCCTGGACTTGGCAGCCCGGGCCCAGAATGAGCGCCAGGCACATGCCGCTACGCTGCCCTGCCACGCCCCTGCATCGCGAGCCGAGCCGGGCCGACGCACCTTGGACGCCCAGCACGTGGCCGCCGAGCGCCCAGGCCTCCACGCGGCAGTCGGCCGAGCCCGCCAGCAGCGCCGCGCCGGGCGGCAGGGCCGCCACCTCGTCCTGGTGCACCTGGTAGACCGGGATGCGCCCGGCCGCGGCGCACCGCCGGACCTCCTCCGCGCACTGGCGCGGCGCGGCCGCCGGCGCGTCGCCGCCGAACAGTATGCTCCGCACACCCGCCGCCATGCCCACCGCCGCGCGCCCTGCCGCGCCGCAGGCCCGCCTGTTTCACGCCGCGCGTCTTTAGGGCGGGCCGCACGACCTCCAATCGCATTCCGGGGTGCGGTCCCGCCGGGGCTCCTGCATTCCGGTCTGCAACTCCCGGCGAGGCGCCAGCGGGCTCGCAGGACAGGCGCGGCATGCATCGGGGCAGCCGCGCCTGCATCGCCCCCAGCGCCAGAGCCAGGACTTGGCGGCTGCCATCGCAGCAGGTACGAGGAGTGCAGCGCGGAGCCCCGTCGGAGCATACATTCAAACACGGGGGCGCGCCTGCACCGCTTTGCAGCGCCGGCGCGCGGGCCTCTGGCATGGTGTCCAGCATGCCGTGCGACCCTGACCATGTCAATTCTGACCCTGTAGACCACATACCTCGTGTGGCCGCCGTGATGGGGCGGGGAGCAGTGGGGGAGCGGTGGGGGTGGGGCGCACGTACGTCGCCCTGCAGCGCCACCGCGAGGACCTGGCAGCCGAAGCAGACGCCGAGCAGGCGCTGCTGGCGGGCCGCCGCCGCCGCGAGCAGCGCCCGCAGGCGTACAACCCAGGGTTCGTCGCTGAAGGAGTCCGCCGCGCTCCCTGTCACCACGACGCCCTGCACGCATGCATGTGACAGTGCTCTTGTCAACTCATTATATATGATTACATAAGTATGTGCTTTGGCAGATAGCGGGCCGGCGAGCGTAGCAAACATGACACCGACGCATAGCAAGGTATGTATTACGGCAGACATTCCAGGCGAGGTGGCCGCCGAGCGTGGCCCCGGTGTGCGGCGAGGAGCAGGCGGGGCTGCGCCGGACACAGCCAGCCGCACAAGGGCGAGTGAAACGGCAGGGGCTGGGCTGCGCGTCTGTGGCATGCTGACCGCCGTGTGCGAGTCTGTGGCAAGCCAAAAGTTATGTGTGCGGGTCTAGTGGTGTGCTGGGAGGCGGGCGGGGCCGCGCCGCATAGCCCGCCAGCTCTGCGTCGCTCGGCGCCTGTTCTTTGTAGACAAAAAAAAAGTCCCAGGTCTCACCCGGCGAGCTCAGCAGCTCCTCAAACTGCTTGCCCTCGTGGCCAAACCTGCGCGCGCGGCACAAGCTCGCGCGCCGGGCCAGGCGCGCCGCGCCCCGCGCCGCGCTTGGTAATAAGTAGCGAGACGGGCAGCGAGCGCCCCCGCACCGCTCCTCCATCGCAGCCTCGACATGGCCGCACACCAGAACCGCATACCTACCTGCGCAGCGGCCCCACCAGTCTGTGCCGCCTCTGCATGCGCGTTGGCACACCAAGTCGATTGGCAACGGCAACACACTGCTTGCCTGTCATGGTCTGTGCCTGCTTCCTCGCTTCCCAGTGAGCGCCTGTTGCCCTCCGAGGTGCCTGGTCTGAAGCTCGTCCTCTGGCGTGCTGAAGTGTGCAGAGGGAGCTCCCTCGGTCCCTCGAGGGACATGCACAAGCCCTTTCTTGTACAAGACATGTGACAAGACATGTGACAAGTGCAAGTAGAGCCGGGGGATGTGCGTCATTGACCTGAGAAGGAGAGTCAATGCTGTCTCTGGCGTGCGCCAGTTTCTGCTCGGTCAGGCCTCTGGGGCACCTGGCGCCGCTGCATCCCATGCCTGCACGTGGTGACCGCCCTTGTGCTTGTCCGCTAATGGCCGATCGCGTACAGCCGCGCCGACGTGGCGTGTTTGAGTGCTTAGAGAGACCCCCGACTGTCTGCCTGTCCATGTGTCATACACGGTGTGGCGCGCATGCAGGTGTGCATGCGCGAGCGGGCGCCAGGGACAGTGGCGCCTTCCTGCCGGAGCCCGTCGTGCTGGAAGGCTCGGGCGCAGGGCCGCTGAAGGGCTACACCTTTGCAGTCAAGGACCTCTTTGACGTGCGCCCTCCCAGAGCTGTGCCCTCCAATGTGTCAGAAGAAACCTCTGATGCATGGCCGCTCCAGCACGTGCAGCCGCTTAACTGCCAGCCCAGCGCTGCTGTTTTGGAGCCTGTGCTTGATGCCAAGCACGGGCTGCGTTACAACAGCCACTAGCTAGTTTGAGCCAGTTCTATGCCTCTTGTGCCACCGACAGCGGGCTGCCGTGCTCCTAAGGCTGCTGTGCATCTGCTCTGGCTGCCTCTCTTTTTATGTTGGCTTGTACATGACACATGGCCAGGTGGAGGGGCATGTGACGGGGATGGGCAACCCCGAGTGGGCCGCTACCCACGATCCGGCAGCGTCCACCGCCCCAGCAGTCCAGGTACGGAAGAGCAGGCCGTCTCGCTGCAAGTGGTACAGCTGCTTGCTGGCGCCCTCGCACGGGGCTTGCAAGCGGAGCAGGTTTTCAACCAGAGCGCGGTCGAGCAGAGTGCCTGCACCCAGTGCCTGCACCCGGCCCGCTCGCGAGGCAGCGCGCGCGGCTGCAGGCGCTGCTGGATGCGGGCGCGCGGCTGGTGGGCAAGGCGCACATGGACGAGCTGGTGCGCTGCCTCCCAGCGGTGCAGCTGGGCGGCACCTGCGTGCACGCACCGCATACAGAACGGCGTCTGTGCATGTCGAGTGCATGCTGTGAAAGAGGCTGTGATGGTGGAGTATTGCGTGTTGGTCAGAGCAGAGCCAGCCTTTGAGCGGGTTGCACAAACAGTCGCATAGCTGCAGAGTGGACCCATGGGCGCCCGTCAGAACCTCAACACCAGCGCGCGACCAGGCCGCGATGTGCACCTCTGCGTCACCAGTGGAACTGCTGTAGGGGCGCGGGGTGAGGGCGCGCCGCGCGGGGGCCAGGCATACAGCCTGAATGGTGAGAACGCGCACTACGGCACGCCCGTCAATCCGGCCTGCCCCGACCGCGTGCCGGGAGGCTCCTCGTCCGGATCCGCCGTGCGCCCTGGCTGAGGTGAGTGTATCAATGGGCGGCGCCGCATGCGCCGTCTGCAATGCTCGCATGGCGTACAGATAACATGGGCGCGGTGCCGGCAGCACTTCAGTGCCTGCAGGGCGCGAGTCGGTTGCAGGGAGCGGCTGAAAGACGGGGTGCAGGCCCTACCCTAGCCCTGCTCATCAGTGGGCAGCGTCACAGCAGCGCCGGGAGCCCGGCATGCGAGTAGCGTGGTGGCCCGGCAGGTGGCCGTCGCGGACGGCTCGGTCGACTTTGCCATGGGCAGCGACACCGGCGGTGCGCGGCGCACCCGCGCTCACGGCTGCATGCGTCGCTTGGCCGCAAGCAACTGGGTGTGGAGGCTGAGGCGTGAAGGGCAGGCCGACAGGGCGCTGTCCCAGGCAGCAGCGAGCGCCGCGCGTCCCGAGGCCGCGCTCCTGTCCAGCTAGGTCAGGCCGGTGCAGTGCTACAGCCAGTGATGTGTATGTCAGGGAGTGCATGCAGTGTCTTGCGCTCTGGCATCCATAGCTCTCACAGGAGCCGCATGCTGTGTGCTGACTTCCGTGTGAGGCAGGGCGGCACTGGTTCACCCCCTCTGCATGCAGTCACCCCCCTGTGCTTCAGGGAGCAGTGACCTGACTCAGGCTTTATGGCATGCAGGTCAGCACCTGTGCTCTGCGGCCCCTTGAAGACATGTGCCCAGGCGCCCGATTGAGTGTGCCAGGCTGCGCATGCAGGCTCGGTGCGCGTGCCGGCCAGCTACTGCGGCATCCTGGGCCTGCGGCCGACGCACGGGCGGGTGTCGCTGGAGGGCGCGGTCCCGCTCGCGCCGTCGTTCGACACAGGTGCCGCACGCCACGCTCACTGTGCCTGCGGCACAGCAGGAGAGGGCTCCTGTGAGGGGTGCAGCACAGCTCCTGGGCACGTCCAGCAACACGAAGGGCTCCCCCTGGAGACCGGACGGTACGCTGCTTTGCCGTGCGCCAGCCGGCAGCAGAGATGCTGGGTGCCATGGGGTGGCGCCCAGCTCGCGGTCACCACTACGGCAGCGCAGGGATGCCTGCACGGCTGGCGACCTGTCTGCTGACAGACGCCCTGCGCCGCCAGGCGGCTTCTTTGCGAAGAATGCCCGCGTGGCGCAAGACGTGGCCGGCGTGCTGCTGGACCCGCGCGCGCGTCGCGCCACGCGCTTTGCGCGCCTGCTGGTCGCGAAGGACGCGTTTGCGCTGGCGGACGCGGCCGCGACCGGCGCGCTGCACCAGGCGCGCCGAAGGCAGCGGGGGCTGCCGTCCGCCGCGTGCACCCGCTGTCGGTTGCCGTCGGTCGGACCCTGGACGGGCCGCCATGGCTGCACCGGCACTGGGCTTGCTTGGCCACATGTCACCTTGCTCTCTTGCCCCGCATGTGCACATCATCGCCTATGGCAGTGACAGCATTGGCTCAGACGGCGGGCCGTGATCGGGACCTTCAGGTCTGCGGAACATCGCATTGACACCACGCCCGAGCTGCTGCGCATGGGGGCTGGCCGTGCAGGCGCTCGCGCCGGCCGCGCCGGCGCTGAAGCAGCGCTTTGGCGGCCTGCCGGAGGTGGACCTGGGCGACGCGGCCGGCGCGGCCGGCGCGCTGGCCGGCTGGCGGGAGGTGTTCCGCGTGGGGCAGATGCACGAGGTCTGGCGCGAGCTGGGCGCTTGGGTGGCGGCGCACAGCCCCTCGTTTGGGCCGGGCACTGCAGAGCGCTTCCAGATGGCGGCGCGCGTCACCGCCGCCGAGGCGCGCCGCTCGCCCGCGCCGCGCGTCGCCATGGTCAGAGACCCCCCGGATTGTTGTTGACGGGCTGTGCAGGCCGTGTGAGCGCATCCGCGCCGACTGGCATGCCTGCAGCAACCGCGTATCTGCCGCTGCGCATCTGACGTTACAGTCTGAGCAGGGGGTTTTTGAGCTGATGAAGATCTGCATGCATGCCCTATCAAAGGTTTGGGGCGTGAGCGGTCGCGCCATGCTTGCTGATGGCTTTGCATATGAAACGCTTCGAGGCGTGGCGCTCTTCAGGCATTTCGTGAGATCAAGTCATTGACCATGCTTCTGCGCAGCGCGCAGGCGGACGAGGCGGCCGAGCAGCGCGCGGCGATTGCCGCGCGCCTGGACGGCCTGCTGGGCGCCGACGCGGCGGTGCTGGTGCCGTCGGCGCCGGGGCCGGCGCCGCGCCTGCGCATGCCGCCGGCCGAGCTGGATGCGTTCCGCGCGCGCCTCATCGCGCTCACGTCGCCGGCCGGGCTGGCCGGTCTGCCGCAGGCGCGCCGCTGCTCATGGGTCCCTCAGTGGTGCTCTGCAGTGTGCCTGCTTGGCCAAGGTCACCCCCGACAAGGGTTGCATGTTGGTCTGCGGCACCTCCGCTTGCGTGCACAGAGTAGTCAAAGGCTCGGCTGCATCGAACTCTGAGCCAGCGGGCTGCGGGGGCGAGCGCGGCGCTCGCAGGAGGGGAATTGCTCGCAATGGCTGTGACTGTTCTGCCTCAAGGGTGTGGGAGTGTGCACAGGTGAGCCTGCCGATCGCGGAGGTGGGTGGCTGCCCGCTGGGCCTGGGCATCATCGGGCCGCGCGGCAGCGACGAGGACCTGCTGCGGCTGGCGGGGTGCATCCTGGAGCTGCTGGGTCATCCTGCGGCGGATGCCAGGCCGTCGTAAGCTGTTGGGATGCCGTCACGCCGTGCTGTCTGAGGCTGCAAGGCTGTGTGTCCTCTCAGGGACAGCGCCGCGCGGTGCTTGGTTTGTACACGAATTGAGGTTCTCTGCCAAGGGCATGGTTTGTATGAGACGTCAGGAAGAGGGCCGTTGTCTCTGTGTGCAGTCTCTATGTGAAGCTTACAGGCAAGGCACGAGGCATTTGTAACTGATCAGGGCTTGGCAAAGGCCGCTGCAGATATATAGTTGCGAACATTGGGTGTTGCGCATAGAATCGGGCAGCAAACCGCCTGCCAGGACGCGGGCTCTGCCGCCTGTGGCACCATCTCTGCAAATACGCAAGATTTTGGAACACCAGCCTTGCCCAGACCCTCATGCAAACCTTGGACCCTCCGCCTTGAACACGCAAGCGGAGAGGCGCACAGATGCAGGCCGAGGCCTGCAACACGCATCTGAGCTTCTAATAGGAACTCAAACACGCTGCTTACCAGCACTGAAGCCTTCCAAGACAGAGGTTTGCAAACCATTGCAGCTAATACCCACTGCTGTACAGTAAGCCTGGTGCAACTGCTCATGCCCGTTAGTGGCTGTCCCATGGGTCTTGCTGGAAGCAGCAATGCTGTTCAGTGGCAACACCACCTGAATATTGCTAGATGCCTTGTATACTTGCTGTTGGCGCAGGCGCAGGGAAGCATGGGCACATCCAATGGCACATCCAATGGCATCAGTGCCTATATGCCGGTCCAGTGTGTGCGTGAAGGCGCCAGCTCTGGGCCGTTGAAGGGCTACACCTTTGCGGCTAAGGACTTGTATGACGTGCGGTCCTTGCTTTCCTTCCCGTGTGTGCAGTGCAAAAGGATCCTCCTTGTTTCTCGTGCGTCCTGCAACTCAAGTGCCTGTCTGAAACATTACATAAGTTTATTGGCATCCTCCCCTCCCTCAGTGCCAGCCGCACGATTGGAGAGGGGTGGACTGCTTATGATCTTACCTACTAAGCAAACACCGTGAGGGAATGCAGGTGGAGGGCTTCGTCACTGGGTATGGCAACCCCGAGTGGGCCGCGTGCCACGCCCCAGCAACGTCCACAGCCGCCGCTGTGCAGGTGCACTCTCGCAGGAGCCGCAGAAGCAGCAATTCATTGCAGACGCACGCGCACCTGCGGCAGTTAGAACCTGCGACTAGGACTGTGCTGTCTGAGCGCCTGCGCTGCTCCAGGCGCTGCTGGACGCGGGTGCGCGGCTGGTGGGCAAGCTGCAGATGGACGAGCTGGTGCGCGCCCTGCAAGCGCGCAGGCGCTGGGCAGGCGATTGCGGCCGGGCCCGCCTGCTGTCCATCATCACCAATGAAGGGTCATACGCAATGCATGCAGCAGGCAAACGCGGGTGGTCGTCTGCGGAGCAGCTTGGGACCCTGCACGCCGTCCCTCGTCGGGCTGTTAGATGTTGCTTTTGAGTGAGTGCTTACGCTTGCGCCGCATGCATCGTCTGCATCGGTGTCGTAGGGCGAGCAGCATGCCTCGTGCAGACAAGCATAAGGCAGCTGACTGCAGTGATGGGCGCAGCGCAAAGTAAGGGTATTTATTGTGCAATGTGCCAAGTGGAGGCGTGCGCGCCGCCGTGCCCAGGCGTTTGGCTGGAACGGCGAGAACGAGCGCTACGGAACGCCCACCAACCCGGCCTGCCCCGACCGCGTGCCGGGCGGCTCCTCCTCCGGCTCCGGCGTGCGCCCCTGCGCAGAGTGCACCCGAACGCATGCCTGCCATGTACTGGCCGCCTTGGCTATGCTTGGCAGCGCATGAAGTCCTCAGAGGACAGGCCACGCTGTGGACTTTCATGAGCCGCTTGCAGTGTTGACCGGGAGGTGATGGATTTCAAAGAGGCCAGGCAATGCCACATGTTGTAAAAGCCTGTGGCGAGCGTGGCTGGAGGCCGCAGACCTCGTCAGTAGGAACGCGCCTGTCCAGCTTGGAGACCTGCTGATCTCAGGCGGTGCTTGGAGCGCTCAGGTGGCTGTTGCGGAGGGCTCTGCTGACATCACGCTGGGAAGCGACACAGGCGGTGCGCGGGTGCCCAAGCTGGCGTTGACTGCCGTTCAAGGACTGTGCTGGCAGGCGGCGCTTGCATGCGTGTTGATAGGCACGCATCGCAGGCCGGCCTTAGGCGTTTGCGCCCGCACGTGTGCATCAGGGCCTGTGCGAGTGCAGACGCGCACATGCAGGGTTCCCGCGGGCACGGGCGCAGCTCGGCGCGCGCTTGCAGGCTCGGTGCGCGTGCCGGCCAGTTACTGCGGCGTGCTGGGCCTGCGGCCGACGCACGGGCGCGTGTCGCTGCAGGGCGCGTGCGCGCTGGCCCCCTCCTACGACACAGGCGCGTCCTCCTCACTGGTGACCCTTGGCGTGAGGTACCAGGTACAGCGAGGACATCATAGCAGCGCTAACGTGAAGCCCTGTGTCATAGCCTTGCTCTAGCATGCCCCTCGCATGTCCGCAAACGCTTGAGCGCATACGCCTGGAGCGTGCGCACGCATGTGCGGCCCCTCTTGCGAACAGGTACTGCGCGCAGTAAGTGAGCACGCGGCCCACGCACACTCGCATGAGAGGTCGCCTTTACGACGCGCCTGCTGCAGAGCAGGCTTGCCAGGCTGGGCACCTGGCAGCACGTGCCGGCAGACCGCCACGCCTGCTGACGCATAGCCGAAGTCGGGTAACCCTAGCCCTACCCCGCGCAGCCGGCTTCTTCGCCAAGGACATGGCCGCCTTCCAGGCGGCCGCGGGCGTGCTGCTGGACGCGCGCTCGCGCCGGCCGACGACGTTCCGGCGGCTGCTGCTCGCGCGCGACGCGTTTGCGGTCGCCGACGCGCCTGCGAGCGCGGCCCTGATGCAGGCGTGTGGCGCTCGCTTCCAGTCGGGCGCTGACGCGCGGACGGAGCCGCGCTGTTGGGGCCGATGAGGTTGGGCGGGAGGGAGAGCGCATCGTGTGCGCTCGTGACACGTGATGTGGGCATGGGAAAAGCTGCAGCATGTCAGTGCGGCTGCAGCGGCGCGTGGTCCGCGGAGCGCACCTTAACACCAGCAACAGGCTGCTGCGGCCTGCCCTCGCGGGCCACGATCGTGCCAGCCAGGCAGCCTGGCAGCATGATCAGCGTGCACCTCCAGCGCATGCCAGTCTGTGAGAGCCTCTGCGTCAGCCTCCGCTGATCTGCTGAGCGCGCGCCGCGGCCCGGCAGGCGCTCGAGGCGGCGCGGCCCGCGCTGGAGGCGCGCTTCGGCGGCGTGCGCGAGATTGACATGGCCGGCGGCGAGCCGGGCGGCCTGACCGCCTGGGCGGAGGCGCAGCGCGGCAGCTCGATGTCGGAGGTCTGGCGGACGCTGGGCCCCTTCATCGTGGAGCACCGGCCGGCGTTCGGCGCGGATGTCGCCAAGCGCTTCAATATCGCGTCGCGCGTTACCGAGGAAGAGGTGGGAGCCGGCCCGCTGCGCTGCCCTGCGCTCGGACTGCCTCCCCATATCGAGCGGGTGTGACTACAGACTGAGCTTGACCGGCGCGTCGGGCTCAGCATGCGAGGCCCGTGCTGGAGACAAGCAGCAAAAGTGCACATGCTGCACTGCAACAAGCAGAGTAAGTGAGCACATCGTGCAGCTCTGCTTGACATGTCCAGCCGCTCATCGTCCTCTGTGCAGGCCCGCACCGCGGTCGCGGCGCGCAAGGAGCTCGCGGCGCGGCTGGACTCGCTGCTCGGCGACGATGCGGCCGTGCTGATGCCGGCGGTGCCCGGCGCGGCGCCGCGGCTGCTCACGCCGCCTGAGGAGATTGACCCCTTCTACGCGCGCCTGGGCCCGCTCATTACGCCCGCCTCATGCGCGGGCATGCCGCAGGCGCGCGACTCTGCCCGTCCCTGCAGGCGGTCTTGGCTCTGATCAGAGCGGCGACAAGAGCAGGCTCCGGTGTGCTGTGCCCACGCCTGGGCCTGCGCCAGGCATGCCTGGCAGCTGGCAGCGAGCGCGTGCGGCGCGCCAGCTTGCCTGCCGACGCCTTCCGGGACAGTGCTTGCAGGGAGCTGTTTTTGCGCAGAAGGGCACCCAGCAGCCTCCGGCCATGCTTGTGCGGCGGCCCGCAGCAGCGGGCTGCGTGCCGAGCCACAGGCTGCAGCCGTCTTGGAAGTCAGTGACGCGCACATGCAGGTGAGCCTGCCGGTCGTGGAAGTGGACGGCTGCCCGCTGGGCCTGGGCGTCATGGGGCCGCGCGGCAGCGACGAGGACCTGCTGAAGCTGTCTGCGGAGCTGATGGCGCTGCTGCGGCCATCTCGCCCAGAGAAGTCGTAGAGGAGCGGCTGTGCAGCTTGTCGTGCTGGCGCAAGTTACTTTGCCCTCTAATTTAATCTGTTATTGGGGTCCGTCTGTTGCAGCCGTGCAGGCTTTGCATGTCGCATGCGGTGCTTGCAGCTGTCGCGGGTAGCTGCAACAAGCTGGTGCGGCGGTTGCAGCGGTTGCAGCCGTGCGGGTGTTGTGAAGCAAAAAGTATTTAGATGATTGTAGCGAGCCTCTGCACTCCTTGTGCATGTACCTGTGAGAACCCATGGCCACGAACGCGCACAGGGCAGGGGCTGAGTCCGAGGAGTATGATCTGGCGCGAGCTGCATAACCTAGGAGTTGCACGTTCGTTTCAAACGCAAGCCCTCTGCCTGTCAAGCTGCAACATGTCGAGCTCGGCACATTGCGCAGCTAGCCGTTGCCGTCATCACTTAACGACTACACACTGTAGAATCAGCAGGTGTGAACGCACCGTGCCACCCGCCTGTGTGAATTGAAGTTGCGCCCACCTGCCAGGTTTTGCATGCACGCAGCCCAGTGCACTGCTCTGCGCTGGATTGTTGCAGTGCGACGCTACAAGTTTGCAGTTTTGCAAGCACTTGCCCCGCTGCCCTGAAGAGTCATGCATGCAGGCCGTAGTAAGATGACAGCGGTGGCAAACAACAAGAATGGCGCCTTCCTGCCAGACCACATTGTAGTAGAGGGCGCTGCGTCCGGGCCGCTCAAGGGGCGCACGTTTGCTGCCAAGGACCTGTACGACGTGCGCCCTAGCTCCCTGCCTGTCTTGCGAGCGCCTACGGAGCTGCTGGCCAGGGAGCCAACCTTTACAGCACTCCGGCGAGTACGTGATGTGCTGCTTTGACACAGGTAGCGGGGCACGTCACGGGCTTTGGCAACCCCACATGGGCCGCCACGCACCCTCCAGCGACAGCCAACGCGCCGGCAGTTCAGGTGCGATGCTCTGCACCTTGGTGCGGCTACGGGCCCTGAAAACACCCTCCTGGCTGCGTAGCAGCACGGACTGCAGGCGCATAGCTGTCAGGAGTCTGGCTGGCTCAAACGTCCAGGCGCCCTAGGTTATCAGCACGGGCTGTCGTGCTGCGCCTGCACCTGCCTCCTTGTGCCAAAGGCTCTGTGAGGAAATGATACAGGGTCTAGCACCACAGCTAGTACAGGTCTGCCAGCAAACTTCGCAGAGTGTGTGAGCGCCACTGCCTGCCCTGTGAGATGCCTGACTGGCAGCAAACACGGCGCTGGTAGCAAAGAGCCCCCTATCTGCAATCCCACACGCTCATAGCCCATAGCTAGTCCCATAGCCAGTCCATGTCGCCGAGCCGTCTATTCGCTGCCGCTCACCCGCTGCTACGTCGCCGCCCGCAGGCGCTGCTGGACGCGGGCGCGACGCTTGTGGGCAAGGTGCACATGGACGAGCTGGTGCGCTCCGCCGCCCGAGCGCTGTGTCCACCCCTTTGGGCGTCTTCTGTTTCGATTTCTTTGCGTTGGGCGCATGCCGCTGTACTCCACACACATGCACCTGGCTCGGGCCCCGCCGCGCGCCGCGCTCACGGACGTCGCCCAGCTGCGGCAACTGGGCGCGCGCCGGCTGGGCACCCTGGCGGAGCTGCTGCGCGGGCGTGAGGCTGCGCGGTCGGGCGCAGGCGTACAGCCTGGGCGGCGAGAACATGCACTACGGCACGCCCGTCAACCCAACCTGCCCGGACCGCGTGCCGGGCGGCTCCTCGTCCGGCTCCGCGGTGCGCGGCCGCCCGCGGGCGCCGCGCCTGAGACGCGTGGACCCGGCTCGATGCACGTGGCGCGTCGCACTTGTTCGAGGGAGAGACATACAGCCGGCTCCGCTGCAGATGCTGCTGTGGGACAGAGCCGTGACAAGAGACAACAGCCTTGGCGCTGTTGACGCAGTGCGCTCCACCCACTTCGAAGAGGCGCCATAGACTTGGACATGTTTGCAAGTCTCTGCAGATTTTATTGTGTGGCTTGTGTCCACTGGAGCACAGGAGCGCAGCCCTGTGACTATCCAGGAAGGCCGAGAGGAAGGTTGGAGAGGCTCAGCGCATGGCCATCCCTCACAGGTTGCTGTGGCAGATGGCTCCGCCGACATTGCGCTGGGCAGCGACACAGGCGGTGCGCTGCCTCCCTCAGTGACCTGCAATGCCCGCGTGGCCCGCGTGTCGGCACTGCATCAGCGTGCGCTGCAGCGCGATGCGTGCACTCACGCAACGCGCTGCGTGGGGCCAGGCTCGGTGCGCGTGCCGGCCAGCTACTGCGGCATCCTGGGCCTGCGGCCGACGCAGGGCCGCGTGCCCATGGAGCGCACGTGTGCGCTGGCGCCCTCCTTTGACACAGGCGCGCGCGCGCCAGCGGGGCATGCCGCTCTGTACATGGCGTCGCGCTTGCTTGAGCGAGCCCCATCGCCGTCCCTCCCAACCCTAGCCTCCTTAAATCCCTACCCTGTGGTGCCCGGCAGGCGGCTTCTTCGCCAAGGACATGGCGGTGCTCCAGGCGGCCGGGGACGCGCTTTTGATCCCAAGCACGCGCGCGCCCACGACATTCAAGCGGCTCCTCGTTGCGCGCGACGCCTTTGCTGTGGCCACGCCGTCCGCAGCCGGCGCGCTGTCGCAGGCGCGGCGCTGCCGGGGGGCTGCCGCCCGCCTGGCAGGCTGTGGTGCTAGAGTTGTGGTAGCGGCCGCAGCCGGTGCGCTGTCCCAGGTGCACCCGTCGCACGGGGCTGCCGTCCGCCTGGCAGCTCCGCGCGCGCGGCCGCCCTGTTCCATCAGGCTCACACCATGACACGGCGTCCCTGCCTCCATGCATTGTGAGGGAACTGCGACAATACTACCACACCTGCCACACCTGCACTCTGCGGGAGAGAAGAAAGCCGGGCAGCGCATGGCAGTGACCCGATCGCATGGACGCCTGGCGAGTGCGCAAAGCCGGGTCCTGAGCCTCGCCGGCTGCCAGCGCAGGCCCTCAAGGCGGCCGCGCCGGCGCTGAAGCAGCGCTTCGGCGACCTGGCGGAGGTGGACCTGGGCGGCGGCGACGCGGGCACGCTGCGCGAGTGGGCCGACACCAACTGCGTGTGCGAGAATGCCGAGAGCTGGGGCGTGCTGGGGCCCTGGATCACGCAGCACAAGCCCGCGTTTGGCCCGGGCATTGCCGACCGCTTCGCGTGGGCGTCGCGGTGCACGCCCGCGCAGGTGCCGCCCGCGCACCCGCCGCCCAGGCTGCGCCCGGCCACCTGAATGATCAGGGTTAGGGTGGGATAGGTGCCGCACGCGCGCCCGCGAGGCGCCCCTTTGTGGGCGCTCCCGTGCGCGCCCGCCCGTCAAGCCGGCGCGTACGTCCGCCGCAGCTCAGCGCGAGCCGCTGCTCGTGCATCCTTCCACGCACCTGCCTGCAGTGCTGGCGCAATGGCAGAGAGCCACGCGCCGTTAGACCGCCTCATTCCAGGCCTGCCGCGGCAGGCTGGTGCACCTGGGTAGGGAGGCACCTGGCCTGTGACCGCCGCGCAGATTGAGGACGCGGCAAAGCACCGCGCGGCGATCACCGCGCACCTGAACGCGCTGCTTGGTGGCGACGCCGCCGTGCTGGTGCCGGCCACGCCGTTCGCGGCGCCGAAGCTGGGCATGCCGGTGGAACAGCTGGACGACTGCTGGATGCCCATCATCACGCTGGTCGCGCCCGCCGCCATGGCCGGCCTGCCGCAGGCGCGCCCCCGGAGGGGGTTTCTCAGCGGGGCCTGTATGAGGGACGGCTGCTGGATGCCCATCTCCGCGCTGGTGGGCGCCCGCCGCCATGGCGGCCTGCCGCAGGCGCGCCCCCGGCGGACCCTCAGCGGGGCCTGTATGGGGGACGCCCTTCTGGATGCCCATCATTGCGCTGGTCATTCCCGCCGCCATGGCCGGCCTGCCGCAGGCGCGCTCCGGGAGGGTCCCCAGCGGGCGCTGTATTGGGGAGGCGGAGGCGTGAGATAAGTCATGGCACAGGGGTGGGCAAGGGGCCCTTGCCTGTCGCGTGCGGCCAGGTTGCGCACGAGCCGCGTCAGTGACCAGACCACCCGTTGGAAACGAGTGACTCCGCTGACCCCTCCATGTACAGAAGCCGAGGCCGCTCGCTGGGTGACGGGAGCGCCTTTTTGCCAGTGGTCTGCCCCGCTTGAGCGCAGGTGAGCCTGCCGGACACGGAGGTGGGAGCCTGCCCTTCCCGGAGGAGGGAAACCCAACCAGCCTGTAGGTGCAGTACCTTGCTCAGGCGCGGGTAAGCATGCCGGGCGCAAGGTTACATTCTTGCCCATAGTGGAAACCTGCATTCCCGCGGGTTCAGTGCCCTGCTCGAGCGCAGGTGAGCCTGCCGGTGGCCGAGGTGGACGGCTGCCCGCTCGGCCTGGGCGTCATCGGGCCGCGCGGCAGCGACGAGGACCTGCTGAAGCTGGGCGAGCTGCTTATGGAGCTGCTGCCAAAGCCCGCAAATGTCAAGAGCGCATGACTTCTCGACAAGCAGCATCAGTGTGTGGTGCCTTTTTGTGCTGCGGGTGCGGTTTGCGTGCCAGCCTGGCCAGAGGGCGTGGCTGCAAAGGTGCCTTGGATGCGTAAGCTGCCCCACGCCGCACCTGCTTTACGCAGTGTGGGTGCTCTGCATGGGACTGCACCAAGTGCTTTGCCAGAGAGTGCTGCAGCATCGGGTTTTCTGTGTTTGATTGACTGCACGTCATGCTGCCGCAGTCTGTCGAGGGAAGTCTGTTCACTGGGCAGAATGAGGCCAGCTGATGTGCAGGCTGGCGGTCAAGAGGGCAATTGCCTGCAGGTGCGCCGATGTCTTTACAGCGTTTGGGTGTCAGGCCCTTGTTTTGCTGACATGTCGGACCTGCTTGAAGCGTCTGAAGCCGGCCGAGAGCGCGGACGCTGCTCCTGTGTGCGCTGCATTGCTGGAGCAGGTGTGTCATTAGATCCCTGCCTGACATGAGCGACGTGCACTGCCAAGCAGGACATGCGCTACACGCTGCTGGTGCTCATGCATAGGGTAGGGTTGGGCGTGCATGCGCGTCTGTGAGCGCGGCAGCCATGCCAACGGTAACCTCCTGGCATCCTGCACTGCCAGGGGCACCAAGGAAGAAGTGCTGGAATGTCCATAGGGCATGGACGCCTTGCATGCGATGCCTTCTACAACAAGATTTCTGTAATTTACAGATTTTGCATCACATGTTTGTCCATTCTGGAGCAAAGGCAGAATATGGTCAGCAGGCACAACAAGTGGCAACAGGCGTTCACAACACCGGAGGTCAAATGCATTCAAGCAGGCTGTCGCCTCATCATGAGCTCTCTCCAGCATTCGCAGAACTCCCGGGTCAGCTCCAGGCATCAGGGCAGTTCAGACTCCGCCATTCGCCATTAAACCAGGCGCCAGGCAGTCCGGCACGGGCCGCGCAGTGGAACCATGCCATGGGCCTCCGCTCTGCCCACGCTGCCCAGCTAAATTTACACCGCAGTGCAGAGACGCGCGCCGTGCCAGGCCCTAGCAAGGGCAGGGGGCAGGCTCATGATACAGAGCTCTTGCAGCCCACTCAACAAGTGCAGGCAAGCGAATCACTGCCTGGCAATATATCAGCCCCCCCACCATGGGGCCATGAGCCCCAGTTCCCGTCCACCCAACACAAAGCACTCTCGCAGCTGCTCAAGCCCCTACTGCCGCACACGCCAGCGTGGCTCGCACCCAGGGGTGACTCTCGCCGCCCAGCTCAAGCCCCGACAGGCCGGGGGCAGCACGGTGCAGCGGGTAAGCAACCCCATGCAGGGCGCAGGGCTTTCACAGCCCTGCCGTCCAGCTTAGCCCTAACAGCGGAGGCCAGCAGGGTGACGCAATTCGCCGAGTTTCAGGCTGGGCGCCGGGCCCTGCCAGCGCTGCCGCCCAGCTCCCCAGCTACGCCATGACGACCGGCGGCAGCAGGATGAAGCCGTTGCCGAGGTCCAGCGCCTTGCCGGGCCGGCGCACCAGCAGCACGTCGTATAGCACCTGGTGATTGTACCTGCGGACCGGCACAGGCCGCAAGCTCTGAGGCCGGGCGTGCCCACACGGTACCCTGCACGCCTCAGGTCATAGGCCCGACTGGAAACAATAGGCCGCACACTCCAGCGCTGCAGCACGCAGACAGTACATCACACAGCTGACGGCACCCATCACGTCCCAGTAGGTTGGCTTACAAAGTCAGCCCACCACTGACTTTGTGACACACGCGGGCTCAGCGCAGTGGACCCCTGAAGCCACAGGCGGGGGGGCCGATCTCCCGCAGGAGTCTCTTTGGAGTCTCTTGGTGTGGCTCTTTGAACAAGCAGTGCGGGGGCGCGCTTGTACAGCGCGCGCCACGTGACGCCCATCGCGTCGTGGCGCGGCGTATTGAAGTCGCGCAGGCACAGCTCGTGCCACAGGCGGTCATCGCCGGCCGCGCGCCTGCCGGCGCTCCAACCTAGCACGCTCAGCTGGACCCCTTATGGCAGTCAATTCGCTCGGCGCGGCTTTCGGCACGGGCTCAACGTGACATGCGCCTTTGCTGTACGCGCGCTGGACATCAGACTGTTGAGGCGCACGCCAGCTCGGGGTGCACTGGGCAGGGTCGCTGGCCCAGCTGCGCGAGGCTCCAGTGGCAAAGGGGCTGACCAGTCGGCAACGTTGTTCTGAACGGTGAAGACTGCGGGCAAACAGCCTGACACTCGCTGCGGCGTGTTTGAAGACGAGGATGTCAGGTAGGGCGCGGTCGCTTGGCACGGTCAGCAGCACGCTTGCACGCCTCACAGCGCTGTGGGGGGGCTCGCCGCCGCGCCTGCCGCTCTCCGGCGCCACTGCAAGCTGCAGGGGGGGCAATGCAGGGCAGGCCGCAGTTACCCGCACGCGCGCCCACAGGGGTAGGGGCGCGCGCCGAGCCGCACCTGCTGCTCCTGCAGATGCGCTCAAAGCTGCAGAGGTCGCGAGCGGACGCCAGGCGCGCCGCCACACGGTGCAGCACGTCGAGTGGCAGGTTCTGCCACCGCGCGGGCAGCGGGGACGCGCGCCGCGCGGGCAGCGTGTGCTGGAAGTTTGGGTGCACGATGATGGCCCGCCCGCTCACGCGCCCGCTCCCCGCCGGGTCCCCCTGTGGCGAGGCCATGGCCCCGCCACACGCGCGCACTGCCGCAGTGCTGCCCGTGCCCCACGCGCCAGCTGCGCCCGCAAGCGCCAGGTATCGGCTGACGAAGGTTGACTAGCAAAGTGGTCGCTGGGCAGGACCGGCCCAGGCACAGCGAAGCCCTCTTAGGGCAGGTGCGTCGTAGCACATGTACACACCCGGGCAAGACAGGAGCCAATGAGGGAGCACGAGCTCTAGGCACAGGCTGTGACAGCAGCCTCATGGAGGCAGCCGGGACGCGGCCCGCGTTGGGCTTCCGGCGGTGCTGCGCATGCGCCTGCGAGCCGCGCGGCGCAGCGCGCCGGCCCCCATGGGTCTTCCAGGAGAGGCGCGGGTGTGCGGGCGGAGTGTGGTTGCGGAGCATGCTCAGCGCACACATGCTCTTGCAGACACAGCTGCATTGCTGTGTGCTGGCCCGCCGCTGTGGTGACCGTGAAGGAGCGCGGCGCAGGATGCCAAGGCACAGCGCTGCAGGCTTCCGGCAACGGCGGGCCGGCTCCGCGGTGGACCGCAGCGTCAGGGCGAGCGATGGCATGGGCGGAGGGGAGCAGCCAGAAGGCAGCTTGTCTGGCGGCGAGGTGAGAGCTGGCGTTCGAGCTCCAAATGAGCAGGGCGCCTGCGCCCAAAGGATGGAGCCTGCCGAGCATACTTATGTGTCTGTGAGCGTCTCGCCTGCGAGGCCCAGCCTCCACTATGCCAGCTTTGCGAGCGCACAGGCCAAGCGCCTGCCCCCTTGTGTGAACAGGCGTTGTTTTGTAACGTCCTGCATCTGTGGGCGCTCAGGGCGGCGCAGACGGAGCGATTGCATATGACAGCGGCGAGTTTGAGGCCCGCAACGTAACCATGCGCCTGCCGCGCGACGTTGTGAAGAAAATGCGAGACACCGTCTTTGGCTTCGAGTGCGGCCCCCTGTCAGGCTCTGCACCCGCCCCTCCCGAGCCCGCGCGCGCCTGCCAGCCGCTGGTGTGGAAAGGCGCCCGAGTCCAGGCTGGACAGGGCGTGCGCGCCCTCGCGCAGGTTCTTTGTGTCGTGCGTGGAGCGTGTGTTTACAGGGTTAGGGTTAGGGCATGTAAGCATGTGCCCCCGCGCGCGCAGGTTCTTTGTGACGGGCGTGGAGGACTACCAGGCGAACGGGGTGCTGTTCAAGGGCAACCTGCGCGGCGACCCCGCGCGCGCGCACCGCCACATCTCCGAGCGGCTGCAGGCGCGCCCTGTGTGAAGCCTGCGCACGGGCTGCTGCCCCTATAATGCCGCTCTCCTTGGCAAAGAGAGGGCGTGTGACGAGGAGCAGGCTGGCCTGCAAAACATTTGTATGTGCATGTAACAGTCTATTGATGTTCATTTGCCAGCCGAGCATGCAGGGGGCGCATGCAGTGCTCGTCTGCATGTGACGATTAGGAGGCCCTCCGTGCAAGTATGCGCAAGGATGAAGCATGGTGATTGACCCGCATCGCCACATATTTCACCGCGCCGTCGCTGGCGGCGCGCGCGCGGCGCGCGCTCGGGCGGCCCAGCGCAGCACCCGGCCCGGCTGGCACGCCGAGCCGCTGCCCGCGTGCGCGCGCACGCGGGCAGCGGCGCAGGCGTTGGAGGGCGGGCTCGTCCTGGTGCCCTACCCTAAACCTTATTCTACTTCAATGCAGGCGGAGCTGGGCGGCGCGTGGGTGCTCTACCTGCTGGAGGACGCTGAGGGCGTGCCGGTCGCGGTTGTGCTGCCGGCCGGCGCGGGCGTGGAGGGCAGCCGGCCGCTGCCCAAGCTCCAGGAGGTGCGGGCGCCCGGCCAGGCTCCTGCCTTACCCCCTGCGGCAGCACAGCAGATCCGGCTGCGCTGCGGTGCGCGACGTGCGCCGGCGCCCGAGGCGGCCGCTGGCGCGAGCACCGGGCGTGAGCACCCGCTCACACCTTTCCTGCCCTGTCGGCAAGCCCTGACGCAGAGGCGTCCAGGTAATGCATCTCGCTCACCCCCTGCGCTCGCTGGCGCTCGGCGGCTTCGGGGCTGACGCGCGGCGGCACCGCCGCGCGCGCAGGCGTACCTGGCGGCGGTGTTCGCGTTCGGCACGCTGATCACCACGCTCAACGCCAACGGCCTGCCGCTGCTGGAGTTTGACAATGAGCGCTACCGCGCCAACCTGACGGCGGCCGCCGCGCTGGGCGCGCTGCCGGGCACCGCCGTCTTCTTCGGCCTCCTGCGTGCGCCGGCCCGCCGGCCCTACCCTACCGACTCTAGGGCCTGGGCCACTGTGTGAGGGCGTATTGTGCTCGCGTCAGCGGCTAGCGCAAGGCTGTGCCAGGCTGTGTTCACCGCACCCGCTCAGTGGCCGACGACGCGACGCCACCTTGTGCGTGGCATTGTCAGCATGCGCGGGCGGCCGCGTCTGGTTTCAGAGGTCGGGGGCCGCGATTGCGGAGGAGCTACTGGCGCGGACAGGTTCTCGCGCGGTTAAAAGTATGAGCTGCTGCCAGTGCTCTCTGGCAAGCGGGCGTGTTGCAGCCAACCAGAGAGCGGCTGCACGGCGATCGAACACAAGAATGCACACCTGCCTTGAGGCTGAAGGGGCAGAGATGCGCGCGCGCGCAGTCGCGCACGAGGCGGGCCACCGGTGGGCGGCCGCGCGGCGGGGCGTGCAGCTGGGCGCGCCCATCCTCGTGCCCGCCTGGCTCGGCTTCCTGGGCTCCTTCGGCGCCATTACGTTCATCCGCCGCGTGCCCGACCGGCGCGCCCCCGCGGCGCTCGTGCGCAGCCACGCAGGGTCCCGGCGCGCGCTCGCAGCCGCTGCCGGAGCTGGAGGCGCAGCTCTGCTGGGTCCGGGCGCCGCCGAGTCCGTATAGATCGTATGGCTAAGTGGCCAAGTGTTCGAAGTTGGCCATGTGTTCAAGCACATCAGCAATGTGCAAATCATGGCAGCACGTCTGCGCGTGAAGCGTCGCGGGCGTGGCAGGGAGGCGCTGCTGGAGGTGGCGTCGGCGGGGCCGGCCGCGGGCGCGGCGGCGTCGCTGGTGGCGGTGGTGGCCGGGCTGGCGCTGACGGCCGCCGGCTCGGGCGGCGTCCAGTTCGAGCCGGGCGCCTTTGACGACAGCCTGCTCGTCGGCGTGCTGGGTGCGCCCGCGCAAGCCGCACAGGACTGCACGGCTCCTTGAGTTGCAGGCCTATGAGCGGCGGCAGGGGCATCTCACCTAGGCGCAGGCGAGGAACAGTGGCCGGCGCTGGGGCACACACCCTTTGCCTGACGTGCGAAGCACCTTGGGGAACAGGGCTGTCCAGCGATGAGGCCGCGGCCTGCGCGCACACATGCAGGAGCAAAGTACGCGTTGCAGCTGTGCAGCTGCGGAGCCGGGCGCGCCAGGCTGGCCTGAGTGGACCCTAACCCTACCCTACCCCCCACGCAGGGCGCCTCGCGCTCGGCGACCGGCTGCTGGCCGAGACCGTGAACCTGAGCCCTGTGCTGACCGCCGGCTGGGCGGGCCTCATCGTGAACGCGCTCAACTGCTTGCCAGCGGGTGCGCCGCCGCTGACCTCCTCTTCGCCTGCCGGGCTGTGCGCCCGGCGCCTGGCCCGCAACAAGGTGGATTGCATGCAAGTATATGTTCAATCTTCACTTTTGACGACCAGCCAGCGTATGCTTGAGGAACTGCGCGGCGCGGGATGGACGCATGGCAAGTTCAAGAACAGGGGCTTACAAAGCCGTGAACATAGCCCATCAGTCTACGCTGGTCGCGACGCTACACCTTGGCAGTCAGCCTAGCCCGGGCCCAGTGCTCTGTGTCTGTCTGTGCCCGTGATTATGACACATGTGAAATGCATAGTGGTGCGCCAGGCGTGCTGGATGGCGGGCGCATCGCGGTGGGGCTGTGGGGCCGGCGCGCGGCCGGGCGGCTGGGCGTCGTCACGCTGCTGCTGCTGGGCGTGGGCGGCCTGGTCAACACGCTCGCGCTGTTCTGGGCGCTGCTGGCGCGCCCCGCCCCCGCAGCCCTGGGTGGAGTTAATGGGACATCAGGCACTGCAGGTAGTCACTGCTGTCAACACGCTCGCGCTGTTCTGGGCGCTGCTGGCGCCCCGCCCCCGCAGCCTGGGTGGCAGTGTTGCTGGGCCGCCAGGCACTGCCGACAGGCACTGCTTTGCCAGGCAGCCCAGCGCCCACCGCCGCATTCCTGTGAATCTTGGACACGGCTGCCTGGAAGGCAATGTTGACGTGATGTCAGCCACTTGCTGCCTGGCGTGGTCGCTGGCTCCTGAGGTACGGCGTTGGGTGCGTCATCTGAAGCAGGTGCATGCCGCATCTTCTGATTTGAAGCGTTAACTCTACTCTCTCACTGCATGCGGGGCGGCGCAGGTGGTGCTGCTGCAGATCGCCCTGCTTCTTAGACGTTACATGCAAGTACTTACTCACTAAAATCGTATTCACGGCGGCGCAGGTGGTGACGCTGCAGCGCGGCCCGATGCTGCCGGCGTCCCAGGAGGTGGCGGAGCCCGACAGCGCGGCCGCGCGCTGGCTGGGCATTGCGCTGCTGACGCTGCCGCTGCTCGTGCTGCTGCCCTTCCCGGTGCCGCTGCCCAACGACCTGCCGTGAGCGCGGCGCGCGCTATCGTGCGGTCGCGGCGGCTTTCGGGTGCATGAGTACATGGTCCAGCGCGTGTCAACGCAGCCGCTGCTGGCGCTGTCGGCGTCCCAGGCCGCATCGCACTATGTGGGGAATTGCCTATCGTAAGCCAGGGGGCCAGTCTTGTGCGGGTGTCTGTGGCTGGTGAAATGTCCACGTCTGTCCGGGGTTAGCATTTGGTAGCTTAGTGACTGATAATTTTGTCCTTTGACTCTGGGATGGTCTGGGGTATGCGGTAGCTCTGCTTGTGATGGGTAAGCAGCATCCTGCTGGGGGCGTTGAGTGATATGCTGTCATCCTCACTTAGCTCAGCACAGCAGTGCTCCTTTGCCACAATTACATACCTGCTAGTAATGCCTTGTGAGCATGTGTATAGTTACAGAGCGTGTGCATATGGCTTACAGGGGCTCTGGAACACTGACAGCCTGAAACGAGAGAGCATTGGATCCAGAGCAAGCCTTGCATCGCCTCACAAGCACTTCTCAAGTGCAAGCTCCTCAGCCTGTTGGCTATGTTGATGGCAAGCAATGATGCACTTACAGCCTGCATCAGTGTGACATACACGCTGCAACAGAGTGAGTGGCGTGGCAGTTCAGTTGGTCCGATGTAGATAGACAGCCCCAGGTAGGCCAGAGGTAGGCAGCAAGCTCCCAAACTGTTCTCGGTCATGAGTTGGCATGCGGCCTGCATGCGACTTTTGCGCTATACGTAATGCAAAGCACCTGTGTGATCGTGCGGGGGCGCAACAGGCGCTGCCTCTGCATGTGAACAACCGTTGTAGGCCAGAGCCTGTGCTGAAGCGGACTTTTCACGCTGCCGCAACACTCAAGGTGGATGTCGGGTCAACAGACACCAGGAGGCCTTAGCCATACTGCTCTGTCCCGTTGTGACCTGACGTGCAACATGACTGAGCAGAGGTCGCAGAACAAGCTCCAGGAGCCAGAAGCGCACTTGAAGCAGCTAAATGTCTCTCACACTTGCTGGAGACTGATGAGCGGCGCCAGAGCCTCTGTCGGTGCTGCGGGCCTCGTGGCACAGTGCACTGACAGCGCCGTCCCGGCCTGCTTAGGTGTATGTCTCTATCAGCGCGCTGCCAGGCAAGCAGCGCCTCTGGGAAAGAGGCTGCTCGACAGAAGGCGTGCGAGATGCTCTTCAGACTAGTGTGTAAGAGGTTTCCCCGCGTGTCTGGAGCACAAGTGCGGCTGTCATTCTGCTGGCGGTGCAGGTTGCTACGCTCAAGCCCATGCACACACCCGCGCAAAGAACACACTCTCTTACTACACTGCTCCTGCGGCGCTGCCGCCGCGGCTCGAGTGCAGCACGCGCCCGCTCAGTCCGGCCGGCCCAGGCCGCCGACCACCTGCTGCAGCCAGCGCCCCAGGTCGCGCCGCACCCCCGGCGGCCCCAGGCTGCGCAGCGCGGCCGCCGCCCACTCGTGCGCCGCCGCCGAGCTGCCGCACGCGAGCACGCCCTCCAGGGCCGCAGCACCCCCGCACGCGCTCACCGCCTCCCGTCCGCGCGCGCTGCCGCGGGCGACGAGCGCGAGCGCGTTGGCAGCCTGCATGTGCACGGCATCTGTCCCCCCAGGCGCCAGCAGCGCGACCAGCGCCGCCACGCCGCCGCACTCCTGGACGCTGTCCTGGTTACTGGTGTTGGCTGTGCACAGGCTGACCAGCGCCCCCGCAGCCCGCTCGCGCACGGCGGCAGGGCTGCCAGGCGCCAGCAGCGACACCAGCGCCGGCACGCCCCCGCGTTCCCTCACGGCCTCCTTGCTCCTGGCGTCGTCACTGCACAGGTCCTGCAGCGCCCCAGCGGCCTGCTCGTGCACGGCGGTAGACCCTCGCGGCGGCAGCAGCCCCACCAGCGCCGCGACGCCCCCGCACTCCCTCACGGCCTCCTTGTTGCGGGTGTTGTCGCAGCACAGGTCCCGCAGCGCTATGACCGCCTCCTCGAGCACGGCCGCGGAGCCGCCGGGCGCCAGCAGCCCGACCAGCGCCGCGACTCCCCCGCACTCCCGTATGCTGTCGCGGGTCTGCGTGCTGTCCCAGCACAGGCTCCGCAGCGCCGCCGCGGCCTGCTCATGCACGGCATCTGTCCCGCCAGGCGCCAGCAGCCCAACCAGCGCGGGAACGCCTCCGCACTCGCGCACGCTGTCGCTGTTGTGCGTGCTGTCACAGCACAGGTTCCACAGCACCGTCGCAGCCTGCTCGTGCACAGCCGCGGAGCCGCCGGGCGCCAGCAGCCCGACCAGCGCCGCGACGCCCCCGCAATTGCTGATGATGTCCTGGCTGCGTGTGTTATCACAGCTCAGGCTGACTAGCACCGCAGCGGCCTGCTCGTGCACACCAGGCGACCCATCTGTCGCCAGCAGCCCGACCAGCGCCTCAACGCCCCCGCACTCCCGCACGCTGTCATTGTTGCGGGTGTTGTACCAGCACAAGTTCCGCAGCGCCCCAGCCGCCTGCTCGTGCACGGCGTCAGAACCGCCAGGCGCCAGCAGCGCAACCAGCGCCGCGACACCCCCGCATTTCCGCACACTGTCGCAGTTCTGGACGCTGTCATAGCACAGGCTCCACAGCGCCGAGGCAGCACACTGATGAACGGCGGGCGAGCCGCCAGGCGGCAGCACCCCGACCAGCGCCGCGACGCCCCCGCACTCTCCCATGCTGTCCCTGCTCCGCGCACTGTCAACACACAGGTTCTGCAGCACCAGGACCGCCTGCTCGTGCACAGCGGTGGAGACGCCCGGCGCCAGCAGCCCGACCAAGGCCTCAACGCCCCCGCACTTGCGGAGGCTGTCCTTGTTCTCAAGGTTCATCTGACATACATTGGCTATACCCCAAGCAGCGTGCTTGTGCACGCCGAGAGAGCCGCCGGGCGCCAGCAGCCTGACCAGCGCCGCGATGCCCCCGCACTCCCTGACACTGTCCTGGTTCTTTTTGCTCCCATTGAAGCACAAGCTACCCAGCGCCCCTGCAGCGTGCTTGTACACAGCCACGGAGCAGCCGGGCGCCAGCAGCGCGACCAGTGCCGCGACGCCCCCGCACTCCCTCACGCTGTCCCTGTTCTCATTGTTTCTTTGACATAGACAGGCTAAACACCAGGCAGCCTGCTCCTGCACGCCGACAGAGCCACCGGGCGCGAGCAGCCCGACCAGCGCCGCGACGCCCCCGCACTCCCGCACGCTGTCATGGTTCCGGGCATCCTTATAGCACAGGTTCCGCAGCGCCACGGCGGCCTGCTCCTGGACCGCGGCTGAGCCACCGGGCACCAGCAGCCCAACCAGCGCCGCGACGCCCCCGCACTCCCGCACGCTGTCACGGTTCCGGGCACTGCTTCTGCACAGGCTCTGCAGCGCCGCAGCGGCCTGCTCGTGCACGACATCTGTCCCGCCGGGCGCCAGCAGCCCGATTAGCGCGGCGACGCCCCCGGACGCGCTGATGCTATCCCGGTTCCGGGAACTGCGTCTGCACAGGCTCCGCAGCGCCGCGGCGGCCTGCTCGTGCACGACATCTGTCCCGCCGGGCGCCAGCAGCCCGACCAGCGCGGCGACGCCCCCGCACGCGCTGACGCTGTCTTCTGTCCTGCCTGTTGCCCTTGAGCAGGGTCGCCAGCGCCACCCCTGCTCGCTCCTGCGCAGCAGCAGCAGCCCCTCACGCTGTGCTTTTACGCATCTGCAAAGCAGGTGCATATGCGACCACCCTGGCCATGCAGCAGGGATACCAGAAACAGGTAAGCCGGCCACTCAACCCGCAAGTTTCACAGCGCCGTCCGACGGCGCTGCAGGCTGCGACAGTGGCAGCCTGCACGTGAAGGAATGCGCCAGGCGCAGGCGGGCCTACCAGCGCCGCGACATAGGTATCATGTGCAGACTGCTTGCAGCCGTGGGGCCCATGCTCAAGCCTCAGCCGCACGCGGCGCACAGGCGTGCTGCCAAGCTCAAGCTCCAGCGACCAGGAGCAGCCATCCCCATCAGCCGCGCTGAAGCTCTGAGCCTGGGGCAGGGCGCGTGCGGGGCGTGGTCAGACTCACTTAGATCTCACCCTGGTTGAGCTGCTGCGCACAGGCGTGCAAACAGGACAAAGTACATCAGCCCGGACCGTGACGATACGGACGAGGACCGGAACACAGGCGTGCGCTGGCCACAGATTCAGGGATCAGAGAGAGACGCTTGCTGCCGCACCTGCACGCCCGCGTCAGGGCGCGCGCGTTTCATCAGGCCAGCTGCTGTGCACTCACGGGCCTGCAGGAGCTCCAGAACAGCGTGCGGCGCTGGCAGTGGCTACAGGCTGCGGCCATCCACTGGGTCACTTGCACGATCATGAACGTACAGCTCCAATAAATGGGCACCATCAGCTACCCGCCCCTTCGTTCACCCGTTCACCCCTTGACCTCCATGCCCGGCTGCATGGGCGTCGTCATGCGGTCCGCACCTGCGCGTAACACTTCCCTTGGGCAGGTATAGGTTGCATGGACCGCCTGAAGTGCGCGGCGGAGGAGGCGAGCCTGACCGCGGACGTGCCGGCGGGGCGCACCATAAGGGCCGGTGACCTGGTCGTTGTCTACGAGGGCTACCAGAGCCTCAAGGCGGTCTACATTGACGCCGCAAAGTGCCACAACACACGCAACGGGTCCTTTCCCCACAAGGCAAGCGCCGGTTGGCGCACCGTACGCACTGATGTCCGTGACAGTGCATGCATCACATCCAGGAAGGAGCAACCGTGTGACAGGTTTTAATGCAGACAAGGTTGAACGCAGAAAGCGGCAGCGCCGGCGACGCGCTGCGACGGGTGGCGGCGCAGGACTTCATCGGGCGGCAGTTTGGCTGCCGCGTCAGCGCGCGGCCCCCGCAGAAGGGGTACCTGTACCTACTCGCGCCCACGCCAGAGCTGTGGACGCTGGTGCTGCGGCACCGCACGCAGATCCTGTACGCGGCCGACATCGCGCTCGTGTGCGCGTTCCTGGAGCTGCGGCCCGGCTGCACAGGCGCGTCGCGTTGTCTTCCCTCGAGCGCACGCTGGTGTCTGCCTGGGCTTTCTGTACAGCTCGTGTGCAACGCACACAAACCAGGCCCTTTGCCCTCGCGCCGCTTGTGCCACGGCTGTCGCCGCAGCGCCGGTCCGCACATCTCAGGCCGTGTGCCCTCCGGTCGCTGGTCGCTCCTGAGGCGCCCGGGGCCGCGCAGTGCTGGAGAGCGGCACGGGCAGCGCATCGCTGACGCACGCGCTGGCGCGCGCCGTCGCGCCGCACGGCCGCGTGCACACCTTTGAGTTCCACGAGGCGCGCGCTCGCTGGCGCTTGCATGACCTGCCCCAGTCCGCTGACGGCTACTTCACAAGCAAAAGCTACTTCACAAGCAAAAGCCGGCGGGAGGCCTGTGCTGTGCGCGGCGCGCCTCCCATGTCCCTCCTGAGCCGGGACCCCGTTGGACGCCCTGGAGCTTGGGCTCTTGTGCGCCCCTGGACGGCTGGCCAGCGGCCAAGCGCGCGCCGCGCTCGCGGCGCCCGCGCAGGTGCGCGCGCGGGACGCGGAGGCGGACCTGGGCAGCAACGGCCTGGGCGGCCTGGTGAGCGTGCGCCAGCGCAACGTGGAGGCGCAGGGCTTCCCGGCCGAGCTGGCCGGCGCGGCGGACGGCGTGTTCCTGGACCTGCCCAGCCCCTGGCTGGTGCGCTCCTGCCCTACCCTGTCCTGGACCTGTCCCAGCCCTGCCTTGTGCGCGCCCGCCCGCTATGCGCTGGGGCGGCAGGCGGCGCAGCCAAGTGCTGCAGGGCGCTGCCGTGTAGTGCGATGCGGCCTGCAAGCAGGCCCTGGCGCGCGTCATGTGCGCGGGCGCACGAGGCGGTCGCTGCGGCATGGCTGTCTGCGGCATGACACAGTGTATTGGCTGCTGGACGACTGCACATGTGTCTGCAGGATGCAGCAGCACAAGCTCGCCTTGCTCCCATTCAGCCCAGGTGCTCAAGGTCTTGGGCAGCCCACACAGCAGGTTTAATTCAGATGCATCCAGCGACTGCGGCGCACGCCGACCAGGCTGGCGTGACCGCGCAGCGCCCCTGACGCGCCGCAGGCCGTGGCGTCGGCGGCGGCGTGCCTGCGCGGCGACGGCGTGTTCTGCTCGTTCAGCCCCTGCATAGAGCAGGTGCGCTCGCGGCCCCAGCATGCGCTGATAGCCTAGAGTATCAAGACAGTGCGCTTATGGGTTTGCCTGCAGCCTGACATGCTCGTTGACGGTGTGTTACACTGGGTGCCTCGCCTCCTGCACATGGCGGGTCTCTAGCGTCGAGCACCGCGCTCGCCTGTCGAGCGGCCTGTGAAGCGCTTCACTGAGGCCGGGACAGGGCGCCGCAGGTGCAGAAGACGGCGGCGGAGCTGGCCAGCGCGGGCTTCGCGGCGCCCCGCACCATGGAGTGCCTGCTGCGCGAGTATGAGGTGGGCGCGCGCCCGGCTGCGCGCAGCGCTCAAGGGACTGGGCCTGCCTCTGGCGCGCACCGGGCGTTTGGTGACGTGCATTATCAGGTGCTGTGATGCAGCAACGGCAGTGGCTGCGCAAGTGCAAGCAGGACGCAGGTGGCTGGCTTTGCATGGCATTGAGCGCAAGCATTTGGTTTCTTGATTACTGTGGAAATTTCCTTCGAGGGAAAGCCAGTTTCGATGGTGCAACCTGGGTCTGCGGGCACAGGCGCGGCCGGATGCGCTGCTCAGGGACCTCGACAGCGCAGAGAGGGGCTGCAAGCGCAAGCGCAAGCAGCGCGGCATCAGTGTGGGGGCGCCGGAGAATGGCGTGGGGGGACCTGATGCAGGCAAGCCCCGCCTGGCGCCCTGCCATGGCAAGTGGCATAGTGCAAGCGGCGGCTCAGGCCAAAGTCGCTGATGCATGCGCATAATTGAAACCTGACCGGACCCTGAGAATGTGCTTTCGCAGCGTGTTGACTACCGAAGCGCCTACTGCGGCAAGATGGTGTAGCAAGCACCAGGATGTGGCTGCGCCGGCGCGGCCCGGGTCGCCGGCGTCCGAGGTGCGCGCGGCCCATGACGGCGCGGGCGCGCGCGCAGGCGACGCGGAGCCGGCCGTGGCGCCGCGGCAGGCGCTGCCGCGGCCCGCGCCCGAGACGCGCGGGCACACCGGGTACCTCACTTTCGCGCGGCGGCTGGTGGCCCAGGGCGCTCGCGCAGCCGCGGAGGCCGCCACGCCCGCGGCCCTAGAGCCAGACGGGGGCTTGGTGGAGGCGGCAGGAGGCGCGACAGGAGAGGGCGTTCCCATTCCAGAGTAGCTTGAACTCTCCAGCGTTAATGGCACCTTCGGCCTTGCGTCCGTGAACGGCAGCACGTGAGCTGTCTCGTTTTGTATAAGCTGACCCCGCTGCTGGACGTGGCATGCGACTACAGCGCTTGGCAGTGTGCAAATGTGATGCTCGCATTGGCGCTCACCTAGCATGCAGTGTGCAGTGATGCATCAGAGGTTGCATGTACTCACATCCCTGCTCAACACATGCAGCGCCGCGCTGGTCGTCACATTTTCGAGTGTGTAGCCTCGAATGCATCACACCGCATCACACCGGGCATGATGGTTATGGGGCGCACGAGCCGCATAAACCATCCCGGCACAAGAGCGAAAAATGCTCTCGCAGCAGGCCAGCCTGCGGCGGACGTGGCCAGCGCCGCGCGGCAGCGCCCGCGCCGCATCCGCAACTCCTCCGCTGCTGCGCCGTGGGGCGGCGTCCAGGTCAGGCGCTCTGCCCGACGCGCGCCGCGGCGGGCGCGCGCCGCGCCAGGTCGCACGCCGCGCCGGTCAGCTCACTACTGACGTCCCAGAGCCGCGCGGCGACGTCCTCGCGGTAGCTTTCCACGTTGCTGCGAACCGGCCGGCTGTCCGACCAGTACTTGGCGGTCACGCCCTCCACCTCCGTCGAGCTGGCCAGGTGGATGCTTGTCTCCGCGCCCTGCGCACCAGCAGGCCGACAAACTCGTTTGAATCGTCTGGACTGCCGACGCTCTGTATCAGCGCTCTTTGGGAGCTCCTCTACATGGCTCTACAAGCTTTACATGCTCCACATGGCGCGCCAGGGTGCTCATGTGTTGGCTGAGGGTCAAGGCGCGCCACACGTCCCGCCGCACCTGCACGGGCGACTTTAGGAAGAGCCCGGACAGCGCCACCAGCGGCCGCTGCCACAGCGGCGCCGGGTCTGCCACCAGGAACCTGCCGCACGGAGCCTGCAGGCCTGAGCGCCGCACGCGTCCTCAACGACTTCTCGCCAAGATGTGCTGCGTCAGGATGTATGTGAGATATGCGCTAAGATAGTGTGCATGCAATGCCTTGGGCCTGGAAACGGAGTACACTTTCCCACTCACCAGGCAGCCATTTTGCATTTGAATGGGTGCTCTTAGATTAAACAGGCCATACCCATGTGACTGCAGGGAGCACACTTGCCACCTTCAGACTTGAGTGCGGGATGCTTGGCCTTTGGCCGCTCTTGACTGCTGTGCACTGTGCTTTCCACGCATCAGCACGGCGTGAGCAGCCAACTGGTGAGCGGGCACATGGTACGCGAGCGGCGGCAGGACATATGGCAGCCCCCAGCCAGCGAAGCAACCAGCAGCAGCGAGCAGGTGCGCTGGCGCGCAAGCGGTGTCGCTGCGGGCCGCGGCGCGCGCGCGCGCCTGCTCAGCTCGGTGCGCACGACGCCCGGGTGCAGAGCGTTGACAGTGAGGTTGGCGTCGCGCGGCAGGCGGCGCGCCAGCTCGTACGTGAACAGGATGTTGGCCAGCTTCGACTGCGCGTGGCGTAGGGTCAGGGTAGAGCCCCGCGCGGCAGCACGGCTGGCTGTGGTGACCGAGCTGGTGCCTGTGCAGCGGCGCTGTCCCGCCACTGGACGGCGAGCGTGGCGAGCGCAGCGCTCAGGGCTCCCGGCCGGATGCCGGCGCTGTGCTGGGGGCGCGTTCTGCTGAGCTCACGCAGCCCCGTGGAGCTGGCAGCGCTTCAAGGCCTACCTGCAAGCATGCAGCAAGCAACGCATGCTCACATCACTGCTTAGCCATCACTACAGCGTGCAAGGCCGCTGTCCTGGCATATCGGGCGGCTATGCTCCCTGTGGCCTCAGTCAGGCGCTTTGGTGCTGTTGGCAGGCCCTGCATGGAACCAGGACGCCCCAGACCTCGGCTGTGCGTGGCGCCTACCTGGCCGTACGCGCGCCAGGGCTGGTAGCCGCGCTGGCTCTGCAGGTCGTCAAACTGGATGGTGCCGAACTGGTGCGCGGAGCTGCTGACGTTGACGACCCGCGACGGCCTGTGCCACGCGCGCGTGGCGCATGGGAATGCACAGCCCCAATGTTCTGCTGGCACAATGGCAACACCTGCCCATTTTCTTCCCGCCCCGCCACCCTCTAGCTTCAAGTTCACACTTCTGTAGCTTCAACTTATAAACCTTCGCTGGCCCCAGCTACTGTGTGCCGCCACGGGGCACATGCACTGCGTGCCCTACATGGCACCTCGCACAGGCGGCGCCGGCGCGCCCGCACCGCTCGGCGCCGGTCAGGAGGGGCAGCAGCATCGTCGTCAGCAGGAAGTGGCCCAGGTGGTTGACGGCGAGCTGCAGCTCGAACCCGTCCTTGGACTGCATCTCCGGGCACGCCATGATGCCTGCAACCCCATGGCCCCCCAACGCCTCTGCAGCGCCATGGCTTGCGCACAGTGCTCGGGCCGGACAGGTGCATGCTTGTGGCCAGCGCGGCGCCCTGCCAGTGCCTTACGAAGACCATAGCTCGGCAACTCTGGCGCGACGGAAGGCTGGTCTACAGCGCAGTCGCACAGAGCGCACACCTGCGTTGTTTACCAGCACGTCGAGCGGCCTGCCGCCGTCCAGGCACTTTTGCGCGAGCGCGCGCACGCTCGCCAGCGACGCCAGGTCCAGCGGCACCGCCTCCACCTTGGCCGCGGGGACCTGCGCCCTGCGCGCGCTGGCCCCTGAGCCTCCCCTGGCAACAAGCAGTGCTTGAGCGGTGTAGCGGCGACTGCAACAAGGCTACGGTATGCTGTTCTGAACGTGCACTACGTGCGCTGGCCGCCGAGCCTCCCCTGGCAACAAGCAGTGCTTGCGCGGTGTAGCGGCCGCAGCAACAGAGCTACGGCACGCTGTTCTGGGAAAGCACGGGCTCCAAGCTGTGCGGAGCCACAGAGCAAAGCTCCACGACAGGCCGACGCCCTGTGTGAGCAGCGAGCAAAGCAAGGCGCCAACAGAGCAGTGAACAAAGCCCAAACTATGTGCGACAGGAGGTCTAGTGCCGAGCAGCACACAACATGAAAGTAATCAGCGACGCAAGAGCCAAGTGCGTATTAAACGAAGAGGCGTGCACTTTATTTTGTCTCGCGCTGCCCGCGCTTTGTCCATATCTCTGCAGGCCAGGACGGTTGCATAGCCCTGGCCGGCCAGGGCCAGGGCAGTTTCGTAGCCGATGCCTGGCGCAGCACATGCCATGTGGTTTGTTCACTCCTTGCTATGGCGCTTGCTGGCTGCCACTCAGTATGACCACTTGGCCAGGCTCACCTGTGTTGGCGCCTGTGATAAGGGCGCTCTTGCCTGCCGCGGACATGATGGTATGCGTGGCACGGCCCCTAACAGCTCCGCGTCCTTTGACAAGGCCTTTGAGCAGGCTACGGTTCATGGTTATATTCATCTACAAAGCAAGCCAAATTGATCGCGCTTTATTTTTGCAGCTGTGTCCCGGGGACGCTGTCCCCACACCTGGGAAGCCATATGACCGTTGGCCAGAGTAGACCCTGCACTCCTGTGCAGGGTATGTGCTCCCCTCAAGCGCTGCTGATAGCAGGGGAGCGCTCCTTGCACACTCAGTTAGACTGTGCAAGTGTGGGTAAAGGCAGAAAACACACAGGAGGCACGTAGTGCTGAAGGCTGATCTCTGGCTCGTGCACCGTCCGTTGCGCCAAGGAGGTTGTGGGGCAGTGCTTGGACGCGCTCACTTAAGGCAGAGGGATAATCTGATAGAGAGCACGCAGCTGGGTTGCTAGACAGGGCGCGCGCACCAGCCACGCGCTCGCTCGATGAGCAGCCTGCTTGGCACGGGTAGCGACAACCTTGCAGGCCGCTATGCCCGGCGTCCAGCGCCGTCACGCGCGGCGGCCGTCAACGCCATCTGCCAGCGGTGCTTGCAGGCGCGCACCTCTCTCGTGGATGATTGCTGCTGGCCACTGGCTGACAACCTGGCAGGAGTTTAGTCAACCCCTCTGGGACGGCGACGGCGTGCAGGCGGGCCACTGGACCTACGAGTGCAAGAATCCGGCCAGCTACACAGCGCGGCCGACGCGCACGCAGCAGCTGCTCAACCCCAAGGTGCGGCCGCGCTTCATGGATCCCAGCGAGCTGCTGCCGGACGCGCGCGGCGCGGCGGGCGACGCGGCGCAGCCCGGCTCGAAGAAGCGGAAGAAGCGGGATGCCCCGTCGTCGTCCTCCTCCTCCTCCTCCGACTCTGACTCCGATGACAGCAGCGACTCCTCCGGTGCGGCCTCGCGTTTGTGCGCCGCTGCCCGCTGCGCCATATGCGACCTGCGCGGCTGCGTCTCGCTTGTTCCTGGTCCTGGACAACTTCAACACTCCAGCTCCGGCGCAGTCTGCCAGTGGTCACTGCCGGGCCTGTGTGTCTCGTGACTTGTCATTTTCTGACCTCCTTGCACTGCTCCTCCCTCCTCGCATCACAAGACAGCCACTGCGGTGCTGCCCAGCGCGCTGAGAGCCTGGCCCAGCTCTTGCAGACTCGTCCTCGTCGGACGACAGCTCCTCGGACGGCTCCAGCAGCAGCTCCGGCTCGGACTCCAGCGACAGCAGCGGCAGCGACAGCAGCGGCTCCAGCGACAGTGACTCATCTGACTCCAGCGACAGCAGCGACAGCAGCGACTGCGAGCCGCCCCCGCGCAAGGAGCGGCACCGTAAACGGGCAGACCCCCCCGCCGAGCGCGCGCGCGCGCCCGGCGGCGGCGTCGAGGGCGACGGGCGGGGCCGCCCCAGGGAGCCCGCACTGGAGCGCGGCAGCGACGGCCGGCAAGCGCGCGCGCACGAAGGCGCGCACGACCGCGAGGGCGGCGATGGCGCAGCGGGGGAGCCTGCGGGGCACAAGCGGCGGGTGCGCTCCAAGGTCGTGGCCAATGGTGCGGCAGGGGCGGAGGAGCGGTGACAGGGTATGGTCATGTTTCATGGCGCTGCCGTTTGAGGGCGGCGGTCGCAGCGGCAGCGCGCGAGGGGTGCTTGCCATGCTGGGCCGGATCATGAGGCTTGCAAGCTAGCAACGGCGTGCTGCGGCGGCTGGTCCTCGGGGCCCCCACGTGTGTGCTGGCGCGTTGGGTGGCAGGCGTGCTGCAGGACCTGCCTCGTGTTGTTCATGCCTTGTGCAAGAGGCTGTGCGTATGTCACAACTTGCGATGACCTCATTTGCAATGCAACCTCTGCGAGGACCAGCTCAGACGTGACACCCAGTGTCATTGCATCACAGTGCAGCACGTGTGGCCTGCCCTGCCGCGAATGGCAAGGTGTGGAGGGCGCGATAACGCTGTGCAGTGCTCCTTGGCTACAGTGGTGGCAGATCCGCATGGCCTGCTGACATGCCGCCAGCATTGTTGAGGCTGTGCAAATACACGGGGGGACTGGGCGAGACGCAGCACACAGCAGAAAGTGCTAGACAGCCAGGCTACAGTTCGAACACAAAACAAGCCTGCGCATACGCCAGGTACCCGAGCTTACACGCCCGCAGTGGACGCTGTTATGCGCGGCCGCACGCAGGCCGCGCTCGGCGGCGGAGGGCCTGCCACGGTCTCGGCCAGCATACGGTCGGCCGCGGCAGCCGCACCGTCTGCCCGCGCCCGCGGCGTGCAGTGCACGCGCACCTGCCACAGCAGGGAAAGCATGTGCTTCAGCTCCCACCTGCTGGTCGCGGAGCGGTATGTCCTGCGGGCCGCGCGCTTGCCGGCGCCGGCGCTCTGCCCTGTGCTCTGACTCTGTACCAGATGGTGCTGAAATCAAGGCCAGGCCGCGACCTGCGTAGCATGGCAGCATGCGCGCCCGGGGTCACCCTTACTCGTACGCCGCGCGCGCATGCACTGCAGGCTCGGAGCCCTAGGCTGCCAGCGCCGGGCGCGCCTTCTCGTCGAGTTCCGCCAGCAGCTGGGCGAGGCCCGCGCGCGTCACCGTCGACGTGCGCACCCTGGTCACTTCCGCGCCTGGCCCTGCCGCATCGCCTGCAGCCTCCGACCGAGGTCCTCCCGGCTGCTCGTCCACAGGCTCGCCCTCAGCCGCTGGCCCCGTCCGCGCCGCCTCATCCGCCCGGGCGCCCCCGGCGGCCGAGCGGGCAGGGTCGGCCGCGGCGCGCCCCGGCTCGAGCAGCAGCCCCAGCCCGCCGCCCGCCGGCAGGTCCGCCTTGTTGTGCACCTCGATCAGGCGCGCGCGCAGCGCGGCCTCCGGCACGCCCAGCTCGCGCAGGACGGCCAGCACGGCGGCGCGCTGCGCGCCGGCCGCGGGCGACGCCGCGTCGACCACGTGCAGCAGCAGGTCCGCCTCCACCACCTCCTCCAGCGTCGCCTGGCGCTTGGTTTATGATGAGGCTTAGGGTACTGCTGCGGGCGACGCCGCGTCGACCACGTGGAGCAGCAGGTCCGCCTTCATAACCCATCCAGCATCGCCTGGCAGCGTTCACTTGCGGGCGTCGAGCGCGCGGGCACGCAGGCGCCGCGCCTTGCAGCGCCGCGTGGCAGGGTAAACCACAGGCATCGAGCGCACGGGCGCGCAGGCGGCACGCCCTGCAGCGGCGCCTGCCCGACCGCCTTGGCGCAGCTGAGCCTTGCACAGAGTCGCCCAGGCCAGGCGCGCAGGCCCGCATTCGCACCCTAACCTGAGTGTCGTGGGCACGATCCGCACGCGCGCGCTCGGTGGTGGGCACCCCAGGCCACATCATGCACCGATCCCTCCTGCCCATGTGGGGCGCTGCAACAGTATGCCCTGCCCACCGCGTGCGCGCCTGGAAGGCCCAGACGAGCTGCGTGGGCAGGTCGGAGATGAAGTCCTTGGGGACCCTACTCTGAACGTCTCGAGAACCGATCAGCACACACGCGCTCAGTGGCGGGCGGCGCGCGCGCCTGGAAGGCCCGGACGAGCTGCGTAGGCAGGTCGGAGATGAAGCCGACCGTGTCCGACAGGATGACCTCGCGCCCGCTCGGCAGCGCCGCGCGCCGCGCCGTGGGGTCCAGCGTCTCAAACAGCCTGCGCGCGCGCAGGGGTGCGGCGCGCGGTCAGCGCGCGCGGCGCGCGCCCGCGCCCCTGCGCTCGCGCCGCGCCTGCGCGACGCGCGGCGCGCGCGTGCATGGCAGGGAGGAGCAGCACGCCTCCGTCCAGGGTTGAGGTGGGGGAGACACATCGCACAATGCCCACACGCTCGCATGTTTCGCCCCCAGCGCACTCGGTGTGAGACCACACACAGGCGTCAACCTCGCCACGCATTAGGCCGGTCGCAGGGGATGGCGACGCGCGGGCCGCGAAGACAGGTGCGCATTTACGGGGCCGGGCGCCGGGCGCGCCTGTCGCGCGCCGCGACCGGCTGCCGCGACAGCGCGGCCACCAGGCTGCTCTTGCCCGCGTTCGTGTAGCCGACCACCGCCACCACGGGCTTGCCGGCGCGCCGGCGCGCGGCGCGCTGCAGCTCGCGCGTTCGCCGCACCTGCCGCGTGCGCGCGCTCACCTCCGCCCGCCCGGCCGAGGCGCGCTGGCGCTGCGCTTCCGCCACGGCCGCCCGCGCGCTGTCACAGGTGCGAGCGGCCGCGCCAGGATGCGCAGGGGTGCAGCCGCGGGCGCCAGCATGCGCAGGCATTCACCGCACGGAAAGCTTGAGCAGAATATGAGGCGGCGGACATGAGAAGCGGCCGCACTGGTCGGCGCGCAGCCTGCAGGCCCAAGGCAGCGGCAGGGCGTTCCAAGCAGAGCCCGAACGCCCGCGCACGGGGCAGCGCCGCTGGCGCAGCTCTCCTAGTCCGTGCCGCACCTCCGCGAGCTGCGCCTTGAGGACCTTCTGGCGCGCGCGCAGGCGCGTGCGCTGCAGGCTCAGCTCGGACTCGCCGCCGCCGCCCGCGCCGCCCAGGCCGCCCGAGGTGCTGCCGCTGCGGCCGCGCTCCCTGCGGCGCGCGCGCGCGCCCGCGGCACAGGCTGAGGCACATGACAGCTCTCACCCAAGGAGCTACGTTAGAGACCTCATGCTCGAGGTCGGAGACACCGCTTCGGGGTCACCGAACAATACCCTTCGCGCAGATCTGGCGCACAGGCCGCCGAACAACACCCTCTGCGCAGATGCGGTGCATAGGCCGCCGCTGAAGGAGGGCGAGCCTCCCACAAACCCAGGACCACTACAAGCCCTGCACTCATGCGCTGCAGCCCTCCAAACCACGTGCGGCGCCTGCCCGGGGAGGCCGGGGCCTGCGGCGGCGCGCGTCTGCGGCGCGCGGCGCGTGGACGGCGCACCGTGCGCTGACGACCTCGGAGCCCTCGCCGAAGCCGCCGCGCCGGCCAGTCAGCGGGTCCAGCGTGCGCACCAGCCGCGACCCGCGGTACTCCAGAGCCGCCATCTCCACCTGTGCAGTTTAGGGTATGGTAGGGTAAGGGTGCCTGCGCAGAGGCGCGCGCGCGCGGGTGCAGATGGCGGCGCTCTGGGGCGCGCGCACGCAGCTCGCAAGGCGAGGGCGCGGCGCCGGCCGGCTGTGCGTGCTGGGCCAACGCGCGTGCCGGGGTGGGAGGCGGCAAAGGCCTTGAGGGCCGACAGAGCGCCTGGCCGCTCGAGTGGCATCACAGCAGCATCAGCATGCGCCCTGCAGCGGATCTCTGCGCTCAGAGCCAAGGCGTGCCGAGCAGCGCAGGTCGGCCTCGCCAACGCGAGCCGGCCAACGCGGACCGCGCCGAGCGGCCACGCCCCCGCGCGTCTGCAGGAGAGCCAGTCGGGGGCGGCGCGCCTGCAGGCGCGCCTCGCGTGTGCGCGCGCGCTGCCCGAAGATCGCGATGATGAGGCCCACGCGGTCCATGACGGGGCGGCCCCACGCCGCCGCCAGGTTGCGCTGCTGCACCCCGCTCAGCGCGGCGTTCACGAACACCCTGCGCGCGCGCGGCGGCGGCTGGCGCCCTCCCCACGCGGCCGTGGCGGGCGGATACACAAGCCGGGCATGCCGGCCTGCGTGCGGGCAGGCGGAGCAGGACCGCCTGTTTTGAAATGGCTGCATGAGTAGCGGCACGCGAGCCCCGCTCGGCCAGTCACGCCGCTCGCCTGGTGCCCCCTCACGTGCGTCGACGGGCCTTGGCGGCCCGTGCTGGCGACTGCAGGCTGCGAAATTGGCCCCCCTCAGGAGCAACCGAGCGCGGGCGCGCGCCGGGAGGGCGCCGCGGCGGCGCAGCGCTGCGCCAGCTCCGCCACCGCGCCGCTGCCCAGGTACGTGGCCGGCGCGTGCGCGCCGCCGCGCGCGGGGCCGACCTCCACGTGCGCGCACGCCTCCCCAGCATACGTCTCCGCCAGGCGCAGCGCCTCCTGTGCTGATGCTGCGCGGTGAGACCCTAGCCAAACCCTAAGCATGGCCGCGCAGGTGGCGGCCAAGGGGCAGGACGTGCGCGACGCGGCGGGCACCGCGCGCACGCGGCAGCGCTCTGGGCTTGCGTGGTGAGCCCATGGGGCAGCAACAAGCGGCCGGAGCCGGTAGGCCCCGTTGAGGCGGTGCACATCGGGGCTTGCTTGCAGGTGTGGTGTGGGGTACCGCGTGTGGTCCCGGTTGCCAGCAAGAGTGGCAGCAGTGCTGCGGCGCACCTGCAGGTGGGCGCTCGGCTTGTCGCGCGGGTGCACAACTAGCAGCGGGCCTCCCGGCACGCTCAACAAACCGCAGGCTTGTATGCAGCGCCATGGGCAGGAAGCCAAGCTTTGAAGCAGTGTGCGCCTGCACACACGGCAAGCGGCCGCAAGCACGGAGACTCAGCAGCGGTCATGTGCCTGCGGGCAGCGTACACTTACACACGACGCTATGCTCGCTGCTCAGAGGTTAGTGCTAGGTACGGTGCTAGGCACCGTACCGTCTCCATACCGCTGAGAAGGCCATCAGCGTCCCTCTTGCTCATCGTTCGCGGCAACAGACATGACCGTCTGGCCTCCAGCGGAGTGCACTTGTATAGGTCTGTATGGTACTCATATACTCTGAATAGGGCATATGGCGTGCATGGAGTATGCACATGTGCATGGGAATGTGGCAGCAATTTGGGACAGGAAGATGAATACTGCAGTTGCATCTCATCCATCTCATGGCTTGGCCTTGCTCATTTGAGGCTTTTGGCTGTTCTTCAGAACAGCCAAAGCCTCAGATGAGCAAGTTCTTCAGAACAGCCAAACCAATTCAAAGGCCACAGCACACCTCTTCAGGTGCCTGTAACGAAGAGCGTGCGGCAAGTGCCTCACTGTTCTCCAAGATACTGTGCATCTAGCGTGCACGCTGAAGGCGTGTCACGATGCTTTGCTGCGCGGCAGCCAGCTGCTCAGCAGTTCAGTCGGCAGGGAGAACTACTCACGTACCAAGCGGTGCGCCTGGCCTGACGCTGTCAGCGGATGCCGCCTGCTCTGACGCGCAATTACTGCCTTTCCGTGCGTGCCGCAGGGCGGGCTGTGCCTCCTGCCTGTGACCTGCCCCTGCGGCATGCCAGCGCCTGCAACACAACGCGGAGGCGGCTGGTCTCCACCGCGCTCGTCGCTCCGCTCCTGTGCGCACCCCGCTTTGGTGCCTCAGCACTTGAGCACAGCACTGTTTTGCGTGCACAGACGCATGACTGCAGACCTGCTTGGGCGCCAGGCTGGAGGCGACCGCGCCCTGGAAGGCACGGGCCGAGGAGAGCGGCGCCGCACGCGGCGCGGGGCTGAGCCCGGCCGGCGGCGCTCCCGGCACGTCTGCAGCGGCGCCGGGCGGGGATGCCGCAGTGGCGCTCGGTGACGAGCTGTTTGAGACGCTGGAGTTCTCGCTGCGCGTGCCCAGCGGCCTGGAGCAGGTGTTTGCGCCGCCGCCCAACCGCGCCAACCTGGGTGCGCGCCACGCCTGCTGGCACGGAGCGTGGCAGGAAGTGTGCAGGGCGGCCAGCAGCATGGCCGTCCAACCACGCGCAATGCTCTGTGCCGTCGCTGCCTTTTGGCTTGCTATCTGACCAGCTGAACATGCACAGAGCATGTAGCAGTGTTCACGTTGTGCCGCCCTGTCATGGCCGCACGCCTTGTCGCTCCCACTTGCTCGCAGGCTTGCGTTGAAGCTACTGTAGCACTGGTGGAATGCCCGGCTGACAGCGTGCATTGAGCCTGTGCGAAAGCCAGCGCACGAGAACTGTCTGTCGAGGCGCCTGGCCTGCAAAGCACGGCCCCGGCGCGGCAGGGCGCGGCCAGGCAGCGCCGGTCTCGCCGGTGAAGGCGCGCTTTGCGTCCGCGGACAGCAGCGAGCTCATCACCGTGGTGGCCAGCGAGGCGTCGAAAGTCCGGCCCACCTTCTTGCAGGCGCGCTCCGCTTCCCTCTCAACTGAGCGGTCTCCTGGTGAAGCAGCTGCTAGTACGCTCACAGCATCGCTTGTGGCGTGTCAGACAGACGCCTCGTGACACAGGCCGTGCAGCAGGAGCGCCTGCAGTTCTGCTCAGGGCTGGGCGTGATGCACTGCACCGTGCCACGCGATCCATGCACAGAGGTCCCAGCATTGCCCGGTCAGGATCTGTCACTGCCCTGCCGCACGTCGCGGCCAGTCACGCCCCGGCGCCGCGCGCGCAGCTGACGGACATCGCGCAGTGGGGCAGCGCGGAGGACACGGCGCGCCTGCTGCTGCCGCGCGGCGCGCGCCTGCTGTCGGCAGCCGCGGCCGCAGTGCCGCAGGCGCCGCGCGACACCGGCACGCCAGCGGGCCTGGTGCAGCCGCCTCCGTGCACGGTATACAGGTGCGCGCTTGATTGGTCAGCTCGTCAACAAGCCTCAATGCTGGATGCTCCTAGTACAGGGTGGGTTAGGGCGGGTTCTAACCCCATCCTGCAAGCGCTGTCCACGCTCCTGCAGCGGGAGCCATGGCTGCCTGCTGGCGGCAGCGAGCGCGGAGCGGAGCAACCGCCGCGCATCCGCGCGCGGAGGGCCTCCTCTAGCCCAGCGTCCCCATGCGCCGCGCGTGCGTTGGCCCGTTCAGCCCGGCCGCGCCGCGCGGCAGGTACGAGTTCAGCTTGCCCAATGGCCTGCACGTAGTGGCGGCCGCCGCGGTGGCTGCCGGGCAGCTGTACCTCGCCAGCGGCGCGGCGCCCGACGCGCGCTGGCCGGCCGCCGCGCCGCGCCTGCGCCCGGCGATCGCGTCCTTCCAGCTGGGCGCGTCCGCGGGCAGGGTCTGAGACCCCAACCCTGGGCATGGCCGGGCGCGTGACTGGGCGAGAGATGACCTCACACTCTGGCACGGCTGGGCGCGTCCGCGGGCAGGATGTAGCGCCGGTGCTGCGCCCGTCAGCGATGCGGCGTGTCACCGCCGCTCGTTGCCACCGCGCGGCTTGTGAGCACGCATTGCATGAGGCATGCAGGGCCTTGCAACTCATGGGCTGCTTGGATAGGTGGCAGCAGGCTTGCATGGCATGCGATCTGATACACGCGTCATGCGCATTGTCATGTCATCTGTTACACAGCAGCTGCACGTTGCTATTTCGGGCACTTGCGGGGGCACATCATCAGGCTTCACTTGCAGTCAATTCACGCACAGCAGAACAGAAGGCATTATGAGAGGCAGTTTGGCAGAGCCATAAAATGACTCGCGAGCGGCACAGCAAGCCCTGACACATGCAATGGCACATGTTGCCCGCGGCAAGCATGTCAACTTAGACTGGTGCACAAAAGCCAACATGATAGAATTGGATACTTTGTACTTCGTGCATGTCCGCAGGCAGGCATTGTGCCGTGGGATTGCAGTCATGAGGGAGCAAGCGCTGCCTTACAAGGCATGGCATGAAATCAGCGCACAGAAAGTATGCCGGGCAAAGCCGCCACGTTGTTTCTCCCAACTGTTTTCAAAATTGTCACGCTGGGAGGCCGCCTGCCGCTCACCAGAAGCCGCCCAGGCCCCACACCGTACCGCTGTTCATGTAGCAGTTGACCGCGCAGCAGTTGTCGCAGAAGGCCGAGTTCTCGAAGTTGCTCCAGTCGTCGATGAAGAGCGCCGCATCGCGCAGCACCAGCCGCGGCGGCTTGCCCTCCGTGAGGCTGCGCACGGTGGGCACGTTCCGGTCGCCCGAGCTGAGGCGGTGGTACCAGGCGACGATGCTCTCGTTGCGGTTGCTGCCATTTGGGACGACCTTGACAGGGTATGTCAGCGTCCTGCGCTCCCCGTCGTATGCGGGCGTGAACAGCGTGACCACGAACACGGTGTCGTTGCGCGTCGCGCCGCCGTCCGCCGTCTGAGCGCGCCCCCGCACACGAGGTGGCCAGTGGTTCCTGGCAGCGCTGCCTGCAACCTGCTCTGCTGAGTGCCTGGTCGAGCATCCATGCATACTGCTCGGCGACGCATTTGCTCGCAGACGATGGGCGCGTGCGCTGCAGTTGGGGGTGGCCTGGACCCTGGCCGCCTGCTCAGGCCGTGCATGGTCAGCCACATGGTGAGGTCGCGCACCGGGACGCCCTTGAGCCCGTAGAGCGCAGCATTGGGCTGCCCCAGCCACTGCCCGCTGGTGTTCTGCATCACGTAGAACGACCTGTCCTGGGAGAAGCTCTGGGTGAAGACCGAGCCCGCCCGCCGCTCCGGCTTGTCTGCACGCCATCAAGCCTCCATTCAGGCCCGGCTGGTGGCGCGGCGGCCAGGCAGGGGCGGAGGCAGACCCGGGCGCGCCTGTGAAGTAGGTGGTGACGCTCGACACGTTGCGCAGCACGAGCGTGAGGTTGCCGCCGGGCGCAAAACTAAGCTCAGCCTCCTCGGCCGTCTGTACAAAGAGCAGCTCGGCGGTCGCCTTGCAGCCGTTTGTCGCGGTGGGGGCACGGAGCGGCAGGTGCAGCGGCGGGGCGTCCGGCACTGTTTCTGCGCGGCAGGGACGGCGCCCATTCAATCTGCAGCCAGGCAGCGCTCTCTGCTGCTAGTACGCAGCGTTGAACACCGTTGGAGCAAGGCAGCTTCAAGCGCGGAACGACAGCGCACACAGCCTCTGCTGAGCTGTTGCGTGCTTTGTGGAGAGTGGCACCCACTTGGGTGCTTGCAACAGTGGTCGCCAAGGCCGGGGCACGGCGCTTGCTGGGGTGCTGCAAGGATCGTGAGCACATCTCGCAAGCTCTGTGCTTGGCGTCCCGGCAAGGCAAACTCTAGGTGTGAGCAAGGTCACTTGCTGCACAACTCGCTTTTATTGCTCGGGATTTCCTTTTGGCCTGCACGACACGACGTGCTGCGCGTCTCGAAGCACCCAGTCATAGGCGCGGGTGGCCAAACGCGCCTTCAGCAACGGCCAGGGCAGTAACAAACATCATCACGAGCACGCGACCCACCCAGGACCACATCGTGTCAGCTTCGACACTCTGAGGTGCTCGCTGGGTAGGACAGCAGTAGGTGCAAGTGCTCGCCGACTTCCTGTAGCAAGTGCTGCGCTCGAGCTCGTACTAGGCCCCTAACCCTCACAAGGGCTTGGCCGATGCTCGCCCAGATGATGATCATCAGCAAACACATTCAGGCGCTGCAGGATCGCCGGCAATAGCCTACAGCGGTGGGGCACTGCGTGTGCATGACAGCAGTTGGCATGGTGGAGCGCATAGCGTGCGCCGCACCCGGCCACGCTGCGGCGCCCCCGCGCGCCTGGCAGCAGCCGTGCTGCTGTAGTGCTCGCCTGAGCGTGCCCGCGGGCGCTGCAGCAGCCGCGCGGCGCTTGCCTGCAGCGCAGGCTCGCCCGCCGCGCCGCGCAGCCGGGCGGGCGGTTGCGCCGGCAGGTGTGACGGGATTGCTGTGCGTGCAGGCTTGCAGACTGTGGTGCGGGATGGACTGCTGCCACCCAGGCGGCGGTCTCTGTGCGAGCCTGCGCCGGCGATCGAGCGCGCGTCCGCGCGCCGCAGGCTGGGCGCCGCTGGCGGGGCGCAGGAGGTGCAGTAGGGCACGGCCCGCGCCGGCCGCGGCGGCGGGCGCCCCCGCGGCCGGCGCGGGGCTGCTGCTCGCGGGACCCGCGCTGCCGGCGCCCTGCGCGGCCGCCGCGCCGGGCGCGCGCGGCGCCGGGCTGGGCCTGGAGGCGCTGTTGGCGGCGCACGCGCGCGCGGGCCCCGCGCTCGGCGACCTGGGCGACGGCCTGGAGGCGCCGGTGCAGCTGCTGTACCTGCTCACGCTGCTCGGCTTTTTGGTCGTCGGCGCATTCCTGGTCGTACGGCAGGCGCGCGGCCGCGCCGCGCTGGCC
>JAABUU010000438.1_pt1 | contig 94490 bp, 112 predicted proteins | sample 5559301 | NCBI WGS metagenome assembly JAABUU01 (sample SAMN10711884, study PRJNA513360) | rock metagenome | isolation source: Antarctica rocks | place: Antarctica: Victoria Land, Richard Nunatak white | reverse complement strand
GATCGTATAGTTCTCACTATCGAAATGCATACGAAGTTTGTTGAAAGCGAAAATTATATTCAGTTGAATCAGATGCTTGCAGTCAACGATTTTGTCAATCATCTCATCTATGAGCAATAGAGAGTAGTGATTTCTTTTGATAATGACATTGAGCTTTTGATAGTCGACGCAGAAGCAAAGATTGTCATTGATCTTCAAAGCGAATAAAACGAGTGAGAAATATGAGATCTTGCTAGAAGTAATAAAATTCTTTGACAGATTTTCATTCAGATATTCTTTGATCTTCTGAAGCTTGTAAAGTGACATTCAATAAGCTCGACATCTAAAAGAAGTAGCATCGTTAGTGAGCTTTATCTTATGATCATATGAACGATGAGATGATAGCTTATCGACTTGAGCTCGATCAAACACGTCGAGAAAATTCTGATATTTCAAAAATAGCTTGACTTTGATGTCTTCTAGATTTTGAGCTGATGCATCGATGAAAGCAACGTCTAGAACGTTCAGTTTGCATTGAGTGTTGTAAACTATTTCTCTATCAATATCTTCAATCGACATGATGAAAATCTCGATGCAATTCTTCTTTGATCATTTAATCAGTGCATGAAAAGATGCAGCTTTCACATTGAACATAGAAAAGTTCTTTTTTGAAGCAGTAGAAGCTGATTGATGAAGCACTTTGAGAGCTGAACTGATAGAAGAGTTTGATGATCGTGATCATTTTGAGTGTGAAGCTTTGACTGACATCGAAAAAACAGAAATGAGAGCTTCTAATTGATTCAAAAAAACGATGACATCGTTTTGCATATCTAGTAGTATTTCATTTCTGTTCATTCAGAGCTTTTCTAATATGATGTCATGATGATTTATATCAGCTATTAACATTGAAACAATCAATTTCTTATGACTTTCGACTGTGAGATTGAGTAGAATTTTATGAGTAATGATCTTCTTCGTCAGCTTTTCGTCATATTCTCTTATTAACTTCTCTTTAGCTAGTCATATGAGTTAAATTTCGAGCTTCTGACATATTTGATCGACTAGCTTTGTATGAATCAAGATGTAAATCATCGAGTCACTATCTATCAGAGATTGTAGGTTGAAGAATTCGCCTTGCGAGAATAAAGTGACATAGACTAGAAATGACTTTTCAAAGTAGTTCTCTTTGATAGATGAAATTTCGTCGATTAAATTGCACAAAGAAATTATCTTTATCTTTTTGATGACTCTGAAAGAGATGACTAGTTTCTTGAATCAGACTCTGAATCGAAGTTCAAAGAATGATCAAACTCGTCATTTAATGCGTTAATTCTGAAAGATCTATTTGAGCACTCTTTAGAAGTATGATCAGACTTATGACAAAGAAAGCAGTTTTCGATTAGTAAGTCATTTTCTTTGACGTTGATCAAAACAGCGTCACGTGATTTTGACTGATCAGTCATCTTCATTTCTATGATTCTACGAGTAGCTTTGACTGATTCTTCAGCGAAGATGATCTGTTTAGTTGTTCAAGCTTTGATCATTGCTTCTCTATTCTTGATCTCTCAAATAGCTCGTTGATTGTTATTCAATCGAATGAGGTAGAAACAAATTTCTTTCAGAGTACTGAGTTGAATCAATTGAGTTACTCAAGCGAATCAAAGTCGAAAATTTATTTTATTCTTTAAATCGACGATCAGCTGTTTTTCTTGATAGTCTAGATAGAAGAATAGTCGTTGAAATTGAGTATAAAACTCGCTGAATTTCTTCTGTTCTTGAATCAAGTTGTAGTAGTTTCTACGAACGTTGACTTCTTTATCTGAATCATTGAACAACTGAGCTAGCTCTTTCAAAAGCTCATCAACGATCTTGTATGAATTGAAACAGTCACGTTTGCATCTTGACTGAGTAATCTCAGCTGCATCATCGAATAATCTGAAATGTATGTAGCTCAGCTTGACTCATTCACTTGAAAAGAGATCAACGTTGATTTTCAGCTTGTTCTGAACTTTTTCATATCAGTTCTTTCAGATAGAGTTCTTTTCATCAGTGAACAATGAAGAATCAAGTATTTTCTGAGATTTAGAACGCTCAGAGTAGATTGACGATGATGAAGTAATCTCTCTAGCTTGTAGTCTAGCTTTCAGCTCTTCGCATCGTTTCTTCAAAGCTTTCATAGTCATAGAAGATGTTATGATTTCAGCAAATAAGTTATTATCTTCGACAATGAAGAATGAAGCTTCGAAACGCTCTTTGAAGAGACGAAACATGATGAGAGAGAAAAAAAGATTGAATTGAACGAGTGTTTTAAAAGAAAGAAATCGAGCGAAGAGTGATGCTCAACAATAGAAGATAAAGTCGTTTTTGTTGTTTGATTTGAAGATTGATTGATTCTCTTGATCGATTTGATTCTCTAGCAATCAACGAAGATTCTTTATCGCTGATTCTATTAATCGAGATGAACGATGCGTACTTAATGAGCTGTAAGTTGTCTAGCAATTCAATTAGCCTCACTGTTGATTCTATAGACTCTCTAGTGTTGTTCTGTCTTTTGATTGCGTCGATCATCAGGTAAATGAATTTCTTTAGACTCGATCTGCCTGAACGAGTATATTGAACGAGTAATGAGTATCTGTATCGTATAATAAACGAAATTCTTAATGTAATGTTGAGACTGTGTCTAGATCATTCAATCAAAGAGACTCAGAGCTGATATGTATGTATTGTTCTTTAGAGATAGCTATAACAAGACATTAAGAATACAGAAGAGAAAGAGTGCGAGCTCTTTTATAAATAATGACTTGAGACTGTGCTAGGCTTGATACAGATGTGATGTAATAGATCAGATGTGTTTGTCTAAAAGAATGATGAAAGAAATGAATGAAGAAAGTGCTGAACAAACGAGAAGAAGTGCTGAGAATGACTTGAAGAGATGCGCTAGATTCAAACTAAACATAGCATCATGACTTGCTTTAATCAAATTGATTAGAGTTAGATCTGAACTCTGATTGATTCAGACATGTTCATAACAACATCATGTTGTTGAACTTGATTTTGAAGCTTTTGCATTGCACAAAAGATCTTGACTGAATTTTCAATCATACTTTGAGCGAACTGTTCAACAGCACGCTCATCGTTGATCAAGAAATTGTGAGATGACTTCATTTAAGCAAAAGAATAAGTAGATGAGATTTCAATGTATGAAAATGTTGCAGAAAGTGTAAATCTTTCATAATGTCAGAGACTAGACTGAACTAAAGATTCTATCAACATAGAGAATTGATTATATTATTACTTGAACTAGATACAGAACAATACATCAGATAATGTACAAGATGAAAGACAAGAAATGAAAGAACAGAACAAGAACTCAACTTTTATATACATGAATTAAATAATGTCAGAACTGAGCAGCAGTTTTATGACTTAAGATTGCAAAGACATGAAACAGATTTTGATGTGATTAAACTAAAATGATGATGATTAAATTAATGACTTAGTTTGATGAATCAAGACTTTCTAAGATATTGATGATATTAAATTGACTTGATGACATATTTTATGCTCTGAGCTGAAATGACAATCTGACATCATGACAGAGAGTTTGATAGAGAGTTTGATAGAGTGTTTGATAGAAAATTTGATAGAGAGTTTGATAAAGCGTTTAATAGAAAATTCAATATTGAGTCATGAAGAATGCTTTCTATTGAGCTAATTAGCATGTTTGATAGAGAGTATGATAAAGCATTTGATAGAAAGTTTGATAAAGCGTTTGATAGAATGTTCAATAGAAAGTTCAGTAGAAAGTTTGATAAAGAGTTTGATAGAAAGTTTAATAAAGAGTTTGATAGAAAATTCAATAGAGTGTTTGATAGAAAGTTCAATAAAGAGTTTGATAGAGTATTTGATAAAGCATTTGATATCAAGTCATGAAGAGTGCTTTCTATTGAACTAATTAGCATGTGCTATGAAGCATGTATAAAGCATACAATGTGTATGAATAAACAGATAAATCAATAAACAAAGATGAACAAAGATTCAAAACACATGTTGAATTAAAATCAAGAAATTCATGAATGAGATGATTATGAGCACAGCGAGTACAGATGTGTTGAGACATGAAAAAGAGATAATAACGACAGATGCAGATCAGTAATGAAAGTATGCAGATGTGTACGAGTAAACAGATAAACAAATCAATGAAATTTTTTAGTTCAATCAGATGATTTTTGATCATCTGATGTATGTACAACGACTTCAATGAACTGTAAAAATCAGAATGATAGTTTAAGCGAAAGAAAAAGAAATGATGATAGTTTGAACGAAAGAAAACGACTTGCACAAGTCAACGCAGCAAAAAACATAGTGCGAGATTGAAAAGTTTTGATGTTGAGTCATCTGATGTAACACTTGACATTGAATGATCAGAATAAGTCACTATTTCAGTACTACTCGTATAAATGAGATTTTCGCGCAAACGAAATTTCTGCGCACTCTAACCTAGAACGGTTAGCAACAGATAGTATCGAGTTTAGCGTGCTAAAAATGACACTAATATAAATAGTTTTAGTTAGCGTGCGCAGAAATCTCGTTTGCGCGAAAATCTCGTTTATACGAGTATATAGATTTTACAAAACATTTGCCAATTTTAAGATTATTTAATAACTTTTCATTTGTATTCAATCATCTTTTTAATGAATTGTATTTTTCTTTCTGATATCATGCTTTCGATGAATAATAATATTGATAATACTCTTTTTATGTACATTTCTGCAAGCATTTTGTTTGACATCTGCTTTTACATACTTCATTGCTTGTTTTTCATCTGAAGTGTTAATGCAAAAAAGTTCAAACCCGATTGTTGAAACACTTTTAAATCACAAACGTGAGAGTGTAGATGTTATAACTTATTTGACGCAGAGCAGTGAGTTTCTGAGTGTGTGAGACAGCAAAAGACCCTTGCTGAAGTCTCATACATTATAGTGAGAATGCCGCAAGAGCTCTCTGAGATCAAAAGCCAGAATGGTAGGCAATGAACTGAGCAAGTTCAACTGACGGCCAAAAATGCGACTGAATGTAAAGTCGCTTTGATGACGGCATAGAAACTATAATCTACTCATGGGGAATTGAAGGTGGAAATCCTGAGATTCAAGAAAATTTGTTACGCAATGCTAGGCAAATTGCATTTCATATTACTGCGCCATGATCTCTTCTTCATATCTCATCCATAATGCCTCTGCGCATTTCGTAAGCAAAAGAATTTGCCATGGTTTCATGGCCTACGTTTGAGGGGGATCAGACATAATTCTCTCTCGGCTTTCCTCAACATCGCCACCGCATGAGATGACTCATATAGCAAAGCGTAGTATTACATCCAGCGGTCACGGATCTCTACCAACTTCGCTTCGCAATGCGATTTCAAACCCCCCAGATCCTACCTGCCCAGTCGAACTACACATCCTAACCAATTAATCCGCCGCCTCCGGCTTGCACGGGCTTCTCAAGAGCTGGGAGACAATGGGAGGAGAAGGGGAAGCATACTCGGGCTAGTAGTCAGGGGAGGAGCTACAGCTACGGCAAGAGAGGGCACAAAAGCCTGCTCAGGGAAGGAAAGGGTGAGAATGTCATTTTTTAGCCATACCTTTGGCGTACCCTCTTTTCGGGATGAGCGAAGAGGACGTGAGGAAAATGTGACCCTTTGATATTAGATAACTACATCAAACGCTTATTGTGTCCTGTACCACCTAAAGTCTAACGCCAACAGTAAGAAAACGTATGAGCATTTTGGATTTGTCCATCGTCATGTTAACGATATAAACTTTCAGTAATGCTTGTGCCGTTGAATTCGCGGATAAAGTTCTCGCTCGCCTTGACCGCCTGTAAGACATGGGAATAGGCCGTCTGAGTCTTCTTCTTGGTAGCTAGAGCGTATGCTATGGTAACCACGTTCTTGATCTAATAGGCAGCGGATCAGTGGAAGAAGTCTCCAGTCGTTCTGCGTATCAAACCTACCTGTCGACCGTTGAATTCCGTGGTAGCCAAGCGTTCCATTTCCTTGCGAGCCATCACCGCTACTCCTTGAGACGTGTGCTGGCATTTGATGGAGATTGCTGTATTAACAGGTCCATGAGCTGATCTATCCTGGCATTCGATGAGGCGGCTTGCTCCTTCACTTGCTCCTTCAGCCGGTCATTCTCCTGCTGTAGCACGACCTTTGGTGGCAGTCTCGGTTTCTTGAAGCCAGCGGTGTCCCGAGATGAAGAAGCGTTTGTCATTGTCTCCTGTGAATCGGCCAACCCCGAATTGTTCTCCGTGCTAATAATGGACATGAATGGGTCGGATTTTGGATCAGGTAACTGGGCGGCGGCGCTTCGAATTCTGTCTAAGTGGGTTGGAAAGAATGTATCATAGACTTTCCGAGTGAATTTGTAAGCCAAATCTCTGTCCTTGCCGTCAAGGTCTGTGATATTGAAACTGCGAATGAGATGACGGTAAAAAGTAGTCTTGTCCCCTTCAATCAAAGCGTAATGACCGTAGACATTTACCATTGTGTGATCATGTGAGACCGAAAAAACAAGGATCTTTCGATGAAGCTCCTCAGCTCGAGAAACCGCCCGATCCCGATAGAGTTGAACGATGGCATTGACTGCCATACTGGCGCTATGGGCATTCTGCCGGTCCGCAATGTTAAGCCCGTTTTCACCACACTTCACCTCACACTTGAGAAACGGGAATTCAACTTCCCCGTAAATAATGTTGCCTTCCCAGGTGCAGTATAGGATTTGAGTCTCTCAACTTCGTCGTCGGTAAAGGCTGATGACATCAATCCAACCGCATAATCAGGTTTTGGGCGAGGACCAGCAATGCAAATGCATTTGGTCCATTCTGCATTGATTTCTTCGGCCAAGTGTTGAAGATTCGAAGCACCACATATGTAAAGAAGCTCAGCCGAGGGGACAATTGACGGGGTAATGTCCCTTAGAACTCTCGCCTCATTGTTACTACGCACTCTTTCCAGAGTCATCCAAAAGAACTCTTCCTTGAAAAGAGAATACTTGGGGGTTTCGTATTGGCCATTAAGCAAAGTAGCACAGAGTTCCTTGCAAGTGTCTGAGATAATAGCCTGGCCCAGGTGTTGGTACATGAAGATACCAGCCTTTGCAAGCTCATTCTCATATTCCGGAGTGTAAGCGGGTGGTTTGTCACCTTCTTTAACGCTTTGCGTGTAACTCATGCCAGAGCTGGAATGCTTTCTAGAGAGCGGTTGGCTCATGTCTGGATCCGACTCGAAATAATTTTCCGGCCAGTTTCCTTCCTGGATCCAGTGATTGATTAGGTGTTCACTTTGGTCACTGTTGTAGCTTGCTGACTCCTTGTCTCTGACAGCACAGCTTGCTATTGAGGTTCGTGCTCGTTTTTCAATTGGCTTCTCTTGAAGTCGCGAAGTTGGAGATTCAGCTTCCTGCGATCGCTTTCGCTTTCGATCGAGTCCTTGACCTGTTTGATACCCGTTTTGACAACACGGGTCCTGGAATTCCTCGGGTCTAGAGTCTAAGGTGGACCTTTGCGGCCGCTCTAGAGAATGTGTGGCTTTGGGAAGGACGCGCGAACTTTGTGGGGCCTTGGCTTGTATCAGCATTAAGGTAGAACACGAGGGATAGTCTACATACCTCTTTGTTCGGAATGTCGCTCGTTGAGGAAGAGGGAAAAGAGTGCTTTGGCTCGATGTCCTTGTCTTTGCTTTCTTTCCGCTGGTGTAGTGTCTCTTCCTGGCATGCAACTTTGCGGGTGGGTCTTTGCGGTTGCTGTTTCTCTATGCTTTGAGGTTGTTTTCCTGCTGATAGTCAGCTAAGCAGACTACTCGTATAAACGGGGTTCCCGCGCAAACGGGGTTTCTGCGCACGCTAACTAAAACTATTTAAATTAGTGCCATTTTTAGCACGCTAAACCCGATACTATCTGTTGCTAACCTTTCTAGGTTAGAGTGCGCAGAAACCCCGTTTGCGCGGGAACCCCGTTTATACGAGTAGTTATAGAAGATGCATGTTCAACCTTGGGTTCTTGATTGCCGCCCAGTTTGTTTACCGTTTGATTTTGCTTGACTGCAAGCCATGTCGATTGAATGAGAGAAGGTACGAGATAGACGTAGTTAAGTTGCCGCCGGCTTGAAACTGGGACCGAAAACGCTTATTCTACTAACTAAGGTACGGGCTCGAATCCTCATGAATTGCGCTTAGTGCGGGGTACGGATACAGCCTTCTCTTACCAAACAACCGCTTTTAACCCTTCAGATTAAGCTGAGCTATTTCTACGAGTACGATTATCTCAAATGCTTGCGCTTCGGAAGCCTTTTTTAATTCTTATTCTTCGCATTAGGTTCGATCGAACCAAATTGTGTGTCCCTCTTTCGACCTTGCAATTCTAGGCAGCTCGAGTCACCACAATGACGTGCAGCAAAGACACGGTCACGGCCACGGGTCTTAAGATTTGGGCCAGCGGTGAACACGATGATGACGAACCTCAAGTAGAGTAAGGCAAACAATGATTTGTTATACTTGAGCAGACTTATTCACAGGCGTTCAAGCGTTATCGCAGTTCAAGGCCTCGGTGCTCATCCATATTATACGTGGGTTGGAAAGCAAGATTCTGCCGAGAAAAGAGAATCTAAACGCCGGCACCCATTCAATCTCCTACGAGGCCGCCGAAGGAATGCCCAAATCGACGAGCTTCCTGATGTCGCTCGAATAACATCCGAGACGGCTGAAGTTATGTGGCTTCGAGACCTTCTGCCAAGCCTCATTCCAAACGCTCGAATTGCGACATACAGTTATGAGTCTGATTGGCGAAAGACGAATGTGAAAACAAGTCTGCGCCAATGTGGAGAGCAGTTGCTTAATGTTCTTCATCAGAATCGGTCAGACGAGAAAGAGCGTCAACGACCATTGATATTTATTGGACATAGTCTTGGAGGTTTGATCATCAAACAGGCGCTGATACTGGCCAATCATGGTAATGACTTCAGAGATATTCGGCTGTCCGCCGCTGGAATTATCTTTCTTGGAACACCACATCAAGGAAGTGATGCTGCGGTGTATGGTGTATGGCTTGCCCAAGCAGCGGGACGTGATAAGACCCTGCTAGAGTCCCTGAGAAGATGTAGTTCTGATCTTCATGGCATTGCTCGGGACTTTGAGAAGAGTTATGGCAATCTCGATATGATTTGCTTTTATGAGAACAAAGAAGCGTCGCATGGACCTTGGCGGACTCAGGTCTATTAACTTCTTTCTTTGCCCTCAAACGGATGTGAAAGCTCACGGCGAAATACAGTTCGTCGATCAACAGTCAGCCTCTTTACATGGCAAAAGAATAATGTATCTCACTACGGATCACTCAGGGTTGAACAAATTTCGTGGCTTCGAAGATGAGAATTTCCTCTTGGTGCAGCCCGAGATTCAGAGAATAGTTCAAATGTCGTCGCAGAGAGTCAAAGAACGATACCGTGGTATGATTTCTCTTCTTTGTAATGGACTGCGTTCTTCAAACTTCTCTCTGACTTCTCACAAGCGCATTTCACGGTCACCGAAGAGTCCTTTCATGTACCGTTCAGTCTTCAGAGCATTCCTATGATGAATAAATTTGTGGCGCGAGACGCAGAGATGACTCAGTTGACACATATTTTGCTTCCCACCTCGACAGAGCGAATGCGTCGCAAAGTATTCATCCTTCATGGACTTGGTGGCATTGGAAAGACTCAGCTCTCTGTTGAATTCGCTCGAAAATATCAAGGAAACTACAGCGCGATCTTCTGGATTGATGGCTCGGCCAAAGAAAGAGTGAGACGAAGTATCGCTGATCTCGTCAGTCGACTACCGCAGCATCAGATTTCGGAAGAAAGCAGAAGCTACTTGCAAAAAGAAAGCACTAATGTTGATCAAGTTGTTGAAGATGTATTAAAGTGGTTATCACGACCGTTAAATGGTCAATGGTTACTAATCTTCGATAATGTAGACCGAGAGTTTTCTATCTCATCTACAGATTCGGAAGCCTTCGATATGCAAGCGTATTTTCCAATGGCAGATCAAGGATCTATTCTCATCACTTCTCGATTGACAAGTCTGCGGAATTTGGGAGACGATATGAAACTAGAGCCGGTTAATGAACTGCAGGGGGAAAGTATTCTCAAAAATAGCGCTGGGAGATCCGTGGAAGGTGAGTGCAATCAGAAGCATAAATATTAAGACCTTATCTGATGTCTTTGACTCAATAGGTTCATTAGAGCTTGTCAAGCTACTTCAAGGTCTTCCTTTAGCGATCAACCAAGCCGGCTCATACATGCGGGAAACAGGTACAACCGTGTCAAAGTACATCGATTCATATAATCATAAGTGGAAAAAGTTAATGAAGGATCAGAATTATTTCACTTTACGAGAAAGTGCAGATCGTAGCGTGTTAACAACATGGACTGTGTCTTTTGATCATCTTCGGGAACAGAATGAGGATGCTGCCAACTTTTTGAAGCTGTGAGCTTTTCTTGACAATCAGGACCTCTGGTATGAGCTTCTTACACCTTCATTACATCATGAAATTTTCGACGAAGTGCCTGGTTGGTTTGTCAGGTGTGCAAGCGATGAGCTTGATTTCAAAAAGTGCATGGGACTTCTTTCAAAATACTCCTTTATCAACACAAAATTTGAATCATCTTCTTTCTTTATGCACTCTGTGCTTCATCACTGGTGCCTTCACGCATTTGAGAAAGACAACGCTATCATGAGTTGGCTTGCCGTGGTCGTCGTTGCATCCGCTGTGCCTTCAAAAACCATGCCGGATTATTCGCTCTTACAGAGACGTCTTCTGCCACATTGCGATCGCGTCTTCTCATTGCTGCAGCAAAGCATACAAGAAGCCTTTAACGACAAAGTAGACATTCCGTCCGTTAGCGAGGCTTGCCATCGGCTGGGAGATCTGTACTCGGATCAAGGCAAGATGAAAGAAGCCGAAGACATGTATCTACGAGCATTGGCAGGAAAGGAAAAGGCTTGGGGTCCCGCTCATACATCGACTCTTCGCACCGTCGGTAATCTGGGAATTCTGTACTCGAATCAAGGCAAGATGAAAGAAGCCGAAGACATGTATCTACGAGCATTGGCAGGAAAGGAAAAGGCTTGGGGTCCCGCTCATACATCGACCCTTGAAACCGTCAATAACCTAGGAACTCTGTACTGGGAGCAAGGCAAGATGAAAGAAGCCGAAGACATGTATCTACGAGCATTGACAGGATACGAACAGGCTCGGGGTCCCGCTCATACATCGACCCTTGACACCATCAATAACCTGGGAAATCTGTACTCGAACCAAGGCAAGATGACAGAAGCCGAAGACATGTATACACGGGCATTGACAGGAAAGGAAAAGGCTTGGGGTCCCGCTCATACATCGACCCTTAACACCGTCAATAACCTGGGAATTCTTTACAAAAATCAAGGCAAGATGAAAGAAGCCAAAGACATGTATCTACGAGCATTGGCAGGATACGAACAGGCTTGGGGTTCTGAGCATAAGACCCCCTTAGACGTAAGATATAATCTGGCTTCTCTGTACAAGGAAATGGCTACGTTTGAAAATGCGGCAAAACACTTTGAGCTTGTCGTTCAAGGCTATACCAAGATACTAGGTTCTGACCATTGGAAGACGGTTGACGCCTTCAATCGACTGAAAAGCTGTGAAGTGTTGAACGAAAATCCTTGATTCTATAATCTAGGGGGATGAGAGCTATTTACATATATACACGTTCCTGATGGGTACACTTTCTATTATGCAGGGGGCTTTCGGGTGGTTGGTCAAGGGCCTTAACATTGCCATTCAACACTCCCCTCAATGGAAATACCCTTGACGTAGGCTCATAAGCTCCCCTGAATCTAAACCTGTTTCAGTCCCAAATCTTTGATAAATTCGACAAAGGCTTCGCCGGCCAGTGGCTTTGTCATACCATCGGCTGCCTTCTCTTTGGTAGGTACGAAAGCGAGCTTAATAAGTCCCTCAGTGGCTTTTTCCCGTACGAAGTGGTACCGAATTTCGATGTGTTTGGTTCGTCCGTGATGCATCGGATTTTCGGCAAGAGCAACAGCGCTTTTGTTGTCGGCATGAATGATGATCTGTCGAGAACCTTTGTAATCAAAATGATCCAGGAATCGACGCATTCAGAGAGCTTCTTTTGCTGCTTCGAAGACGATCATGTATTCAGCTTCACAGCTGAAGAGAGCGATGGTATTTTGAGGCTTAGAGCTTCAACTGATGGCTGCACCACCAAGCTTGTAAAGATAGCCTTCAGTTGGTTTTCGATCGTTGTCACGAGCCCAGTTTGCATTCGTATAATCAATGAAGACCTTCGTTTCGATAAATCAATCCCAAGTTCGAGAAATTCTTTAGGTAGCGGAAGATTCGTTGAACAGCTTTTCCAATGTTCTGTGATTGAGTTAGAAGAGAATCGCGATATCTGAGAAACAGCGAAGGCGATATGAGGACGCGTTCCAAGCATAAGATACATAAGGGATTCGACTGCACATTGATACTTAAGCTTGTCGTTGTCGATGACAGTGTGATCCGTCGAGGCTGGTGTTAGAATAACGTCCTTATTCATAGGCGTTTGACTATCGCGAAGGTTCATCATATTTAGATTCTTCGGAATCTTTTGCAGAGACGTCTTTTGACTGAGACGAATGATGCGATTTAAATCGATTTCTAACAACTTTCAAACTCAGGTAGTAAGTCACAGATTTCAAACCGATCATCTTAAAGCGTTTCGACAGTTGATCTTTGAGCTCTTGAATAGCGGTTTTGTTGACTTCAAAGATAAGTAGATCGTTCACATATATAGCTACAAATATATCAGTTTTCGGATTGCGATATACGCTTGAATTCTTCGGAATGACATGATAATCCAGTGAGACGAGAAACTCCGTGAGTGTTCGAAACCATCCCCGAGGGGCTTGCTTTAGACCATAGAGGGCTTTATTCAGCTTGCAAACGAGATCCTCCTCGAAATAGTCGATAGGCATTTTCACATAAACATCTTCATCGAGAATCCCGTAAAGGAAGGCAGTTTTGACGTCCATTTGCTCAGTTTCCCGGTTCATTTGCGCGGCCATGGCGAAGAGAACTTTATAGGTCATTGGCTTGACAACAGCGGCGAATGTTTCATTGAAGTCAATCCCAAAGCGTTGTTCAAAGCCTCAAGCAACCCAGCGTGCTTTGTATCGCTGAATCTCCCCTCCAGAGCCTCGCTTTAGCCTATAGACCCATTTCCCACCAAGAACGCGGCGAGAAGGGGGTCGAGGGACTGGGGTCCAGGTCCCATTTTCTTCGAGGAAAGCAAGTTCGTCCTTCATGACATCGTCCCATTTTGAAGCTTGAGGAGAGGCTCTGGCTTTGCGATAATTGATTGGTTCTTGAGTGTTAATATCATCCGGATTAGCTAGCACTTGTTCGGCAGTGGTTTGAAAGGCCTTAATGCTGGCAAGTAGTGCCTTGATTGGAGTAATAAAACTTCTTTCCTGGCCATCAAGTCTGGCTATCGTGGCTTGGATGCTTTTGAGAAGTTCTGGGGCTTCTAACTCAGGGAAGTCTCCTGTACTGGCTTCTCGGAACAGTGATTCGTGATACGTGACGTGAACAGGGGCCTTGGTGCGGGTCCTCTTGTTTGATTCATCGTCGTCGAGTCTTCTCGAAACCTTTTCTGATTTGGGGCCCACGGCTCTTCTGCCTCGGGTGCTTCGTGATTAGCACTCATTTGAGGGATAATCTTACTATCTTTCGGCTTATGATCTTGCTCTATCCAGCGAACATCTCGAACGGTTTCAACCCGCTTCTTATCAACAGTGTGCAATGAAACATAAAAATTCAAGATAGTGAATTAGTGATGAAGCAAAAAGAATGAATTCAATTGAATTGAATTCATTGATTATGACTTTAGTTGAGAATTGCAATGAAGAAAGCACTCTTGTTTAATCTACTACTAAATCTTGGTTCGTATGAGAATATTCACGCGAAATCGTAGTTTTCACACATATTTTTCTTTTATTTCTCAAGAAACTGAGATCTGATGACTGCATTTGGAAGGTACCTTACTGTGTACTTAATGTATAAGAAAGGATTAACAACATCGTATGAAGGGTGACATCGAATGTCCTGCCCAGCGCTCGTAAGTGATACGGCTAAGCAAATCATACGCAGCAACATAATAAATGATGGGTGATGCAAAAGCGATTCAATTCTTGAAAGCAAGTGCGCATTTAGGCAAGCACTCTAGAGTCTAGACAGCTGACAGAGGAAACGACATAGGTATCAAATCGTTTTGAGAATTACCGATCAATACCGTTTAAAACGGCGTCGAGACCAATCTCTAATCAGATGCCTTCTCACGTGCACACTAAGTTTTCGCGTCTCCCGCGCGTTCAGGATGTTCACGTTCCCTCCCATATCCAATTGACTGCTGGACCAATCCTTACCATTAAAAATATAATATTTACAGACCAGCAGCGAGGAACCTCTTCGTTAGAGAGTGGTCATCGTCTTGGCCACCCACATCTACAATTACGAGACCTCCGCCTGCCGACGCCATGACCATCTGTAAGGTTAGCAAAGAGGATAGCCGCCAGCTGCAAAATATCGCCAATGTTCTTGCCAGCTCAAAGAAAGTCGTTGTAATCACCGGAGCTGGCATCTCTACCAGTTGTGGTATTCCTGTAAGTCGCGTGAAGCATGCCTAAAGACGTAAGGCTCGTCTGAAGCTTTCAAGAGCTAATAAGACTCCACAGGACTTTCGGTCAGAAGATGGACTTTACGCCTTGATTCAGTCGCAGTACGAACAAGTATCTGACAGGCATACATACGCACAGTTCTCCGAGAGCTTGCCAAGCGCACAGCGGAACTTCTTACCCAGCAATGTCAAGGGTAAAGACCTTTTTGACTCGGTGCTATGGAAGGACCCCGTCAGCACATCGGTGTTCTATAAATTCACTGCGTCGCTGCGGAAAAAGATTCGCGAAGATGTCCAGCAAGCTACTCCCACCCATCGATTTATTCGAACACTTCGGGATAGCCGGAAGCTGGTAAGATGCTACACCCAAAATATTGACGGCCTAGAATCTCGAGAAGGACTGTGCACGGATTTGAGCCGCGGAAGGGGGAACCGCGCTCGCTTCACGAAGAAAGTGATGGAAAAGCCAAGAGCGCCTGCACGTTCAGCACCAAACGGAGATCAAGATGGTGGCTGTGAGGTGGTACAATTGCATGGCGATCTCGAACTGTTGAGATGTAACCTGTGTCAGAAGACATGCGGCTGGGAAGGGAAAGGCAGGGAGTCTCTTCTTCTGGACGGCAAAGCACCAGAATGCCTGTCATGTGCAGTCTCGGATCAGCAACGGCGAGATAGGGGAAAACGCGGTACCAAGGTGGGCACATTACGGCCGAACATAGTGCTATATGGCGAGGAACATCCAGCAGCGGATATCCTTGGAACCATAACAACTCATGATCTAGGACTTGCTCCAGACGTGTTGTTGATCCTCGGGACATCGCTCCGTGTACATGGGCTGAAGATCCTTGTGAAGGAGTTTGCAAGATCTGTTCGTGCAAGGTCCGGCGGAAAAGGAAAGGTTATATTTATAAATCTTTCGAAGCCGTCCGAGAGTATGTGGAAGGACGCTATTGACTACTGGGTTTCAATGGACTGCGATGAATGGATTGGGGCTTTGCGACGGCATAGACCAGATCTATGGCAGATACAGAAAGAGATCAAACTTCAAACGACAAAGACACTTCATGGGGCTGATGTTCACAAGCAGCGTGTGGTCAACCCAGAAGAAGAGAAAGAGAACGCAAGTACAACTGCTCAAGAAAGTGCGAGTCTTAAAATAGCACGACCATCGGCGCAGAGAAAGACTGGGAGACCCCTGGGCGACGCGATGAACAAAGCTCTCGGACAGAACTTAGATGTGGCTCTCCGTACGGAATTACAATCTACAGTATTTGATATGAAGGTCTCGCAGCAGCTGCCTACCCCACCGCCATCTAGCCACAAGGCCAGCTTCCAAGCCATTCTAAAAAGACCTATGCCTTCTTACACTGACTTTGCGAGCCCTGAGACCCCTTCGAAACGAGCAAGGACCAGCCTAGATATTTGGGAAGATGAGGAAACTTCTCCAGGGGGAGCTAATCGCATTGGCGGTTCTGATCGCGAAAAGGTCTTGGAGCAGAGGAAATCTTCCGGAGGCCAAACACCTGGAAGAAATCGTAAAGCGAAATCGATGGCAGAACGTCCTGGTAGTTTGAGATGATCAGGGGCGATGACTGTTTGCATGACAGTCACGATAACGTATGGCCATATTTTACATCCTTCATAGAAGACGTGGCAACAACAGTATGTAGTTGCAAGGTCCGTTCCGTGTTAGCCCAGGAGTCGGCCTTTCTCGTTTGCGACAGATACCCTTTGTTCGTCCATAAGCTTCTGAGCCTCCGACAGAATATTTGTTGGGCATTAGCTGCGCGAAGCTTGTCAGGGCAACCTACCAATCGCATCAGACGTGTACTTCATCCTTTTGAATCATTCGTTATGCGGCTCTTCGTCGGGCGCTCGAGAGGAGGCGCAGTCAAGGCTCAGGCATATTCTATTGCGCACCCCGCAAATTCGTCATTGCCTTCAGCTCAGGCTGAGTGTTTTTTAATCTTTCCTCATAAACCAGCGTACCTTACCTTTTCATTTGCCATCAACACTTACTCTCCTACTGTCCTACTTTCATGAGTTCCGTCTCATACGTCTTCTGACACTTTCGCTGTTTTACCAAGTAACCCCACTATTTGTGCCCCTCCACTCACCAAGAAACCGGCACGCTACTACACGAATCTTGTTAACCATAATCAACGCCATGTCAGACCCGTACCGGAACACTGGCTACTATCCTCCCCAACAACCTTATGGCCAGCAAACGTACGGAAGCAGCGGCCATAACCCTCAAGTACGCTGTTGCCTAACCGTCCCCAAAAGACTCGACTTTCCCAGCGCATCGTGTTCTAACTCTTCTCCACCCAGCATCAGCAACAACTAACTCAACACCAATCATCCTATTACGACAACCGTCCCCCAAGCTCCCACTCAAGCTCCCACTACCCCTCCAGCCAGCCCCCATATGCTCCTCCCACTGGGCCCGGCGCTTATGCCGACTCTCGCGACTACAACTACTACGAGGACGAAAAGAAGCCCAAGAAAGACCACAGCACGGAGAAGGGCATAGGAGCCACTCTAATAGGTGGTGGTGCTGGTGCGTTCCTGGGTCATGAGCTGGGAGGTGGAGCGATGGGGACAGTGGGAGGAATGATTGCCGGAGCGGTAGGGGCGAATGCTTTGGAGATGAGGCATGAGAAGTATGATCCTTTTCCTTTTCCTTGTAATTTTCATATCTTTGCACCGAGTGCGAAATGAAGCGCATACTAAGATCGGCGGCTGATGAGTGAATTATAAACAGACATAAGCGCGAACGCTCAAACTCCGCACATTCGCATCATTCTTCTCACTCCCGCCACGGCTCTTCCCACGGTGGGAGCATTCCCGGTAGCGGCCTGCTAGGCAAGTTCTTGCATCCGGACCGTGCTAGTAGTAGAGATGGAAGAAGTAGCAGAAGCGGCAGCAGGGATAGAAGCAGGGATGGAGATGGTGGAAGCGATGGGGAGGGTAGGCACAGGCACAGGCATCATCACCACCACCACCGTGGGGATGGGAGTCGTAGCCGGAGTAGAGGCGGGGATGAGTATCAGCGGTACTAACCCACGAGGCGAGATAACTAGAGACGGAGCTTACTTGGCTGGTGTTGGATAATGAGGTTTTTTTCTCCCAGTCGGAGAGGTTTCGTCTGACCGATAGTGTCTATGATGGTTGTTAGGTGCGTATTTTGAGGCAGTGAGCGGATGGGATCGAAAAGACAGATTTATGTATTTGATGGATTGACGAATCTTTGGACTTGAAGACCAAACAGCAAAACAGAATGAATGATTACACGACTTTCGACTTTATGTGTAGGGTAAAACCCTTTGTCTTACATCGTGGAGATATTCGCGTGAGCTACCACCGATGTCTCGCGTGACTCGAAATAGCTCCCAGCAACAGCGACTCCAACATCGCTGGACTCTAGGTGTTGCCATGCCTGAGGTTGATGCATTGAAGTTATGCTTTACAGTTGTTGAGACCACTTCTTTGAGAGCCTTGCGAAGGCATCTTAGGCACTTTTTAGAATACTGCATTCAAAGCCCCGAGGCACGAATACTTGCTTTATAAGCACCTGGTTTCGATGATGCCAAAAATACCTAAGGCGCTGCGGTACCTTCGTTGATTACAAAGCAGTGTCAGTCAACTTCTTGGTCACATCCCTCTTCATCTTCCATGTCTTCGCCATAGGTCATGTAAGAGAATGGGTCATAAGTCATGCATAGGGGCGCAAAGTTTTGTTTATTTTGGTCATGTGCCACAGTAGCAAATTGCAGCCAAACAGATGGGATGAACAGTGGGACTTGGCCAAATAAACAAAAACATTGCGGCCTCTATACATAACTTATAATCCATCCTCTTACACAATGCAAGGTATCTCGGCTCTGAAAGTGCCATGGCTTATCCATGTTCTTTTTAGAAAGCTAGACTTCCTTCCTATAACAGATCAGGTTCCGCTGGCTTCGGAGATGGCTATAATAAAGGTAGGCCAAATCAGAAGGCAATTCATAATCAAAGCTATTTATCAGCATGCAATATCAAGTATCTGATGCTTATTTTGATTGTAAATCGCACATTTCGATTGTTAATCGGCGCGGGAGGACTCTAGGGGAATACACGCTGGCTTTTGGTATATGTGCTACCATGGTTTAAAGGATATATGAAGGCTTCTCTCTCTGCGCACTGTTCTATCTACTCTATAGCTCAATTCATCTTCAAAGCTCTCTTCTCAACGCAACAAAGTGGTCGCATCTCTTTCCACAAGCATCTCGTCCGACTACCCCGACTTTCCAGTCTCTTCTTAACAATCAAAGGTCCTGAAATATCCTCTACATCAACATCACTATTAGCCCAAAGCCCTGCACTGTAAAGACATGGATCAACTCCCTATCGACCACTTCGTAAAAGCAGGTCAATTTACCCGCGTCAACCACCGCGGTGTCTATCCGGCCGTTGACCCCAGCTCTCCTGCACTTTCAACGTCGCAAGCTGGAAAGGTCATCGTCATCACTGGTGCTAGTAAGGGTATAGGACGCAAGGGTTTTGCCGCTTCTTTTGCGAGAGCCGGCGCCAAAGCTCTCGTCCTCATTGCACGCTCCGCATCAAGCCTTGCCGAGACGGCAGCGGATATCAAAGCCATCGACCCGAACGTCGAGACACTTGTGATCCCAACGGATATCAACGACGAAGTCTCGGTTGATGCGGCTTTTGCGAAGATAAAGAAAGAATATGGATCCGCAGACGTCCTAATAAGTAATGCCGCCGTTCTCGGTCCTCCGCAGAAGCTTGGCGATATAGATATTAAATCTTGGTGGTCAGATTTTGTAAGCGCACCGCTGAGGATTCGCTCCCCATTCATACTCTCTCATACCCCTGCCCGGAAGAAAGATCAACGATCCGAATTTGATAGGAAATAAACGTCCGGGGTTCGGTCCTGATCACCAAAGCTTTCCTGCACCTTGTTGGCCCGACTAAACCCGCTACTATTATCACCCTCACATCCGCGGCTGCATTCACGATGTTTCCGGGCCTATCCTCCTATTCCATGACCAAGCTCGTCGCCTTGCAAATCTCCGCCTACCTCGAAGCCGAGTATCCCCATCTGACATCCGTATCCTTGCACCCGGGCACTGTTCTGACGGACATGACGATCGAGCCACTCGTACGTTTCTCGGTAGATACTGCGGAGTTAGTTGGAGCCGTGGGTGTGTGGCTGAGCACAGGGGATAGGAAGTTCTTGAGTGGAAGATATGTTACGGTGAATTGGGATGTTGAAGAGCTGGTTGCCAGGAAAGAGGAAATTGTGGAGGGCGGGAAACTCAAGATTAATTTGGTGGGTGACTTTGGCGAGGACCAGTTCAAGTGACATTTTCAGGCAATGTGTGGGAAAGAAGTTACTGTCAATTTAATATTTGTGAATGCTAGTAAAGGGTTTGCGAAATTACCGTCTCAGATCACGAAAGATCACATTTTATACGACTCAATTTTCAATTCTATATGTAAGGCAAGCTAGGGTTAGGGTTATAAAAAATTGACAATAAAGGTTTTGCCACTCGACAAAATCCTTCCGCTAGTACGGTTATTTTTGAGCTTTCCCAATCTACCAGCCATAGTATTTCTACGCAACAACTACAAGTATCCCAAATCTCCAGAGTACCTCTCAAGACATAAAAAATCCTACACTCAGTGTTTGTGAGAGCTGATGGCATGGCTTTAGACCTTGGTGTTCGGTCCACCTATTCCTGCTTGGCCTCAACATAAGGCAATTATGTATTTTGAAAATGACGACGGCAAGGCCATAGGGACGGATTCTTTGCGCAATTGTTTAGAAGATGGAGATTTTCAAACTGTTCTCAAATCGCCTTTGGCACGCAACTTGCTAGGCTATGAAAAACTTCCGTCAGACAGTTCCGCCGAGGATAAACCCTTGAAAGGTGCCGGGATTGATTGGCCCAATTTCATATCACTGCGTGCGAGCGATGTGATTGAAAGAACCCATGTTGGTAGTGTATCATCACTACCGGAAGAGCTGTACTTGATAGGAAACGCGGCGTTCCATGCATTCCTGCAAGCAAATGTCACTGGTCCACCACTTCCCTGGAGTTCAGCAGATCTGATGTTCCCTCAATGGCTGGTTGATAAAGCTGGTGATTTGAAGAAATTACGAAGGCAACTAATTTCCAGCTTGAGCGTAGACGGGGAGTCCGCTTATCGGCTGACACCTAATGTTGAGCTTTTCTGCCTCGCAAAGTCTCTACTGAACCATGGAGTGATTGTCCATGAAAATGAAGACCGTGTGTGGGGTAGGCTGAGGATAAATTTCTGGCATCAGCGGATGTTGAGCGAAAATGCCCCACGATTGCAAAAAAGAATATATGCAGATCTGGATTATCTCGACTTCAAACTTTCGTCGCAGGATCCATCAACGAGGGCAAAATTTCTGCTAGAGCGGGCTAACATACATATACATCATGGCTTCGATATCAAGGCAAGAGATGATCTCCTTCATGCCGCGAGACTTCGAGGTTTTGATTTTGCTCTTACTGGAAGATTGGGGAAGAGAACAAAATTTCAAGAAAAAGAACTGAGTCAATTAGTTGTTCTAGCTAAGAGCGCCGAAGATGAAATAGCATATAAGCTTTCTGTTGATAGTAAAACGTCAAACGGTGTAGCAAAACATTCGCCAAGCGAAATATCGGCTCCCTCGACAAAGCCACAAGATTTAGATCTGAACGACGATACTTTGCTTGAGTCAATATCGTTTTCTAAAACCTCTGCAGAGTTATTGGCGTACCAAGACCAAGAGAGAATTCCTCATTCACTAGCATCTTTAGATCCTGCGAACCAGCCAACTCTGCAGCCTTTGGACTCGATCATTCTGCTAGCCCTTGCATCTTCTATTACCAAAACCTCACCGCAGGATGGCTTGAGTCGAGAAGAGACCCTACCATACGCTACGAGAGTATTGTTAGGAGGCAGTACAAATTGGCAGGTTTATACCCAAGCGTTACTGGTCCGAAGTCGTATGGAAGGCTACAGATCTCGAACAGTTGAACGAGGAGTGCTACAACTTCAAGCGGTTGTAGATCATGTTATTTCAGACACTACTCCTATCGACCCCTCTCAAGAGCCAAGTACCTCTGATACTAGCAGAATAGCAGCCTCAACCACCTTCCTTCCAAGACCCAAGACATCCGAGTCAGCACCCGTTTCTGAACGTCTTCTTTATATTCACCAACTTGCACCTCCCACGCGCTGGGAACTTGAGGCTGAACTCGCTAGTAGATGGGTATCGCTAGGTGGCCTAAGAACAGCACTTGAGATATACCAACGCCTCGAAATGTGGGCAGAAGTTGCCCTGTGCTGGGCAGCGAATGATCGCGAGGACAAAGCACGAAGAATACTTCGTCACCAACTCTACGCTCGTCAACCGGCTATATCAGAAGATGAGTCCTCTGAGAAAATAGCAACTGCGGATGAGCAAGATGACAAGGAGCTTGACCCGCTACCCGTTGACGCTCCTCGCCTTTTCTGCATTCTTGGGGATCTTGACAAGTCTCCAGCTGCCTATGAACGCGCGTGGGAGGTTTCCGGAAACAGATATGCGCGAGCACAGCGTTCGCTCGGAAAACTTTGGTTTACTCGAGGTGATTTGTCCAAGGCCGATGAGGCTTACGTAAAAGCTCTGAGGATGAATCCCCAAAACCACCCGACGTGGTTTGCCCTTGGCTGCGTCAGGCTCCAATTGGAAGACTGGGCTGGGGCTGTTGATGCTTTCGGGAGAGCTGTGCAAATAGAAGAGCAAGATGCAGAATCGTGGAGTAATCTTGCCGCAGCATTATTACGACTTCCAGCCGAAGAATCTCCGAATGAACCGGAAAATCAAGCCTCAAAACACAAAGCTACGAGTGGAGCTTTATCGGGTAAAGTCGATATGGTTGGTCATGACCGCCTAACAGCGGACTCTCAGAAGCACACCCGCGAAGCTTTCATTGCCCTTAAACGAGCCGCCGCCCTAAAGCGAGAATCCTACCGCATCTGGCAAAACGTTCTCAACGTCTCCGTCAAGCTTTCGCCACCTCCCTACGCCGACATCATCGTCGCCCAGACCCGCCTCATTGACCTCCGAAGCAAAACCGAAGGCGAAGGATGCGTGGACATCGACGTCGCCGAAGGCTTACTCGCTCATCTAATTGCATCTTCCCCTCAAGCTGGCGAAACCAATGAACCCAAAGAAGAAACCCTAGCTCCTGACGGAAGAGCCCGAAGACCCGGCATCTCCAAAATGACAACCGACCTCATCCAAAACCGCATAACCCCCCTAATAACCACCTCCCGCCGCCTCTGGCTCCTCTCCGCCAAACTCTCCCTCCACCTCCAACACCCCTCCGCCGCGCTCTCCGCCTACGAAAAAGCATGGCGCGTCACGCTCAACAAGCCCGCGTGGGAAAGCGGCAGCAAAGATGCTGAACCGCTGTGGAAAGAGGTCGTCGAGGCGACGATTGAGCTTATGGATGCGTATGAGAGTTTGGGGGAGAGGAAGCGGGAAGGGGGGCTGGGGGAGGGGGAGGTGGTGTGTAAGGATTGGAGGTTTAAGGCGCGGAGTGCGGTGAGGAGCGTGATGGGGAGGGGGAAGGGGGGGTGGGAGGGTGGGGAGGGGTGGGGGGTGTTGGAGGGGAGGATGAGGGAGTTGAGGGGGGTTTGATGTGGGTGTGTAGGGGGTTGGAGTTCGGGGATGCGGGTTGTGAGATCTTGGGGGATTTAAAGTAAGGAGGAGGCTGGGGAAATTGGAGGGTTCTCGGTGGGAGATTATACGATCGAAGGGATTGGGTCAAGTCTAGGTTGGGTGAATATGAACTGGGTCTGGAAATCCATAAGCCGTGCTTTTTCTAGTGTGAAGAATGAGCTGCTTCGAGTAAGCACTCTGTGTCTCCCCCGTTAACACCAGGTCAGAGAAATCTTCCTGTGACGCCTCTCTCCTTTCAAGAATTGGGCTATAGCACCACTGCATACGTGGCTCCCCAACCCCTACCAAACCATCCTACCCCCCTCAGGACCGATCCCCCCACCCCCACCCCCCTACCCCCGCCTTCCTCCCCACAACAACAAACACATCAACCGCCAACCCCACCCCCCCCTCCGTCTCCCCCACCCCCCCCCCAAACAACTCCAAAAACCCCTCCCGCGTCCCCATCGCCCCCGTCCCTCCATCCCGCGCAATCACATTCATGGCCATATCCTCATGCGCCGTGAGCCAGTTATCCGTGGCTGCTTTCAGGAGGTCGCGCGGCGTGGGTTCGCGCTTGTAGTGCATGATTTCGAGGTGGCGGGCGGTGAAGTAGGCGGGGAGGGTGGTGAGCCAGCTGTGTGCCGGGGGGAGGGGTTAGTTTTGTGGTATTGGGGGGGAGGGGGGAAGTGTACTCGTACGTGAAGTCGAGACCGATGGAGGCGCAGTTGGCTTGGTAGCGGCGGAAGAGCTCGTCGCAGTTGGGGTGGGGGGTTGAGGGGGTGGGGGAGATGGCGTGGAAGGTGCTGACGTCTTTGTCGTCCCATTGGAGGTAGCCGCCTGGTTCTGTTGGGTTGGTGGGGGTTCGGTTAGTGACTGGAAGCTGGTGGCTACTGGTGTGCCTAGGATATAGCTTTCTGGGGCTTATGGGGTTTGGGATGGATGGGCGTACTTAGCATCTTGATCAAGTTGTCCAATAATGGGCCTGGATCCCCGCCTTTGATGACAATTGCAAATGCGCGGACGTGTATCATGTCGTATTTGCCAACCAGCTCGTCGGGTATCTCGCCGAATACATCCATGGTTTTGAGAGTGATGTTCCCGGGGAGGAATTCAACAGCTGGGAATTGCGAGGAAGAGATGTCAAAGCCGTCGAGCTGGAAGCTTTGGGGGAATTCTTGGGCTACTTCGAGGAGCCAGCAGCTATATATATTCAGGATGTGAACATGTCGGGTTTGGTTCGGGGGTAGATCTGTATGGCGTACCCATTGCCTGTTCCAATATCGACGATCTTTGTCGTAAGGCCGGATAAAGGTATCAAGGGGTGGATGTTGTAGCCGAGGGTGTACTTCCACAGCCAGTGCTGGAGATGCAACCTTGATTGAGAGTGAACATTCAGTGAGAGCCATGTTCATTTAAGGACGGGACTTGCCTTGCCGACGCTCTGTAGCTACGACTCAACATGTACTCTTCCTGAACGGAAGTGTCTTTGCTACCCATTATGATGGACCAGGATACATTTTAGTGAATTGATGCAGATTGCTGATGCCGCTGATTCGAAACACAAAATGAATAGAGGGTTATGAAGAGGGAGCTGGGAAGAAACGATAAGGTACGAGAACGAAAGCCAGTGAATGAAGTGACATTTATGTGGGCTATCGAGTGTACGTCATTTCACTGGCATGCTGCCACCCACAAGTGAAAGTTCTCAGTCGTTACATGACAGAGCTCAGTATTTCCAGATTCTTGTCAGAGACTCTCAAGACCGTTATTGAACGTATCCAGGAACTCGACTTCAAGGCTTAAAGGTAGTGGAAGTGTTTACGCTTACGGGAACGCAGATTCCACTTAGGCAGTTGCACAAGTGAAGCTCAGCAAATAACAATGGAATAACAAAGTCTTGTCATACCGGTCTTGATGCATACTTTGAGGCATCTTTAGGTAAATGATCGGAAGAAAAATCCAATCTTGCATAAGCGAAAGGGAAACCCAACTTTATCGGGAAGCATGGAGTGGTACATATGACCAGATCCAGCCTTCTCGAGGATACATGCATAATTCGTCTGGCCGCTTTCCCACAGAGCCAACAGTCTGCAGGAGAACGAACGATAACAGAAGATCTTTATCATGCCACAGCAATCTTCAACGGTCGAGGCGCTGGGGGTTGTAGATAAGTTATCAGTGTTCAAGTCCCAGGTCCGCTGAGTATCCGAATGATAATTTGGGCTGAGGCGGATGATAGGTAGAATGGTCTCGGGCCTAGGGAGTGCGCCTTTAGCCTCGTACCCAGTGCTACTCTGAGCTGAGTCCACAATGCTTGGAGGGCGAAGAGCCCAGGTAGCGAAAACGCCTGGTGAGCCAGAACATGTTAAAACTAAACGAACGTGATAGCATCGTGATATGACTGACAGTGCATTCACCTGGAAATTGCGTTTTAGAAACATATACTAAGTTATCCAAGGTACATTCTCGTTTTCCTGCTTCGATGTAAATCGCTAATCGAACGATGCTGGTCAACGAAGCTTCTTCCACAGATAGCGAGAGGCGCAACTTACCTCTGCTAAAGAATCCTTCATCATTGCTTCCAGTTTCTGTTGCATTTCACGAAAGATTTCTATCGCCTGTGGAAAGAACAATATAAGTACTATAGGTGTTGCTGGTTTGGCAACAGACAAATTTCTCTAGTCAAACATACCTGGGTCATCTTAGCTTCATTTTTGCCATCATCATTTTTGTTGAACGCGGTACGAAAGCCGGCTTCATCATCTAAAAACGACATGAGTTCTGGTGGCTGCTCGTGCTGGGCTTGGACGGCTTCGAAGACATTGAGAATACCGCTGTCATATGCAGACGCCTCGGTACTCGATAGCTCTCGAAGTAGAGGTGGAGCAATCGTGATGTGATGAGCCCCCGCAAGAGCCATGATCTCGTCCATAGATGTCAGGCTCGCCGGGAGAACCTCGGTTATGTAGAAATGTTCTTCGTAATAACGTTGAGCTAAGGCGCAGAGTTCAAGAAGCGGAGGAGCTCCTCTGTAACTAAAATCGTGTTTTTAAGGACAAGTTGCAACCATCCGCCAGAGGTTGGTTATGGGATTTAACTCACTCTTTATCGAAATGTACCTTGAGCTCGTTGACATAGGGAGCGACGTAGCGGCAACCCACATCGCCGGCAAGAGCGGCCTGCTCCATCGTGAATAGAGTGGTTGCAAGAGTCCTGATTCCTGTAGCCTCTAATATACGACAGGCTTGCAGGCCTTCCCATGAGCTGGGAATCTTGATGCACACTCGGGATTTCTCAAATCCAGGAACTATGTGTCGGCATAAGCTGACAATGCCTATATTGGCAATCAGTCTCCTGAGATTCTGATTTGTTATTCTAACAGCGAAGAAGCTTACGTTTGGCATTCTCAACCGTGTCGGGTGTAGAATATGCATGGAATGGATTTGTCTGAACATGAATAAATCCTGTGATGTGCGGTGCCATTCGCAATGATAGATTCAGCATCTGTTTAGGTTAGCCACAATTTTGAATGTTAGAAAGGTATTTATACAGATATTTCTACAGCTAGCTGCTCCAAAGGGACGTCTTTGAAATCATCTTTCAGCTTGTGAGCCAGAGCAGCAGACTTCTTGAGCAGTTGTTCGTTTCGAGAATGTTGCAACTCGAAATATGCAATCGCCTGCAAACTGCCCGTGAGTTTAAAGTTGTCAGGTCTAGCCAAGAGAACAAACCGTACCTGATTGGAGGTGCAGTCTACAAACGGCCCAAGAGTTCCAGCAACTATCGTTATATGAACACCAATGTAGCTTCCGAATTATGAGTGCTACAAGGCTTACTGTCCACATCGAGTGTGTCACAATCAACCGCCGTTTGAGATCGAAGTACGTCTAAGAGGGTAGTAGGGAATGCCATGTTGTCGCCCGGAAATTCACCAGGTTGGACAGTGGCATTGGCCTCCGAAGACATGTAGCCTGGAGCTATAAAGATCGTATTGAAGAAAGGAATATAGTTATATTCGATAGTCAAGCTATCAGTTCCAGGCAATTTCACTCGTGATTGGAATACAAGATTCGAGTAATTTTTCAAGCGAAACAGCTTTCGAATAAAGTTAAGCTATCATTCAAAAAGTAGCAGAGCTGTTGTAGAGTCTCGCACACCGATAAAATCGATTTACGATCCAGTGTTTCCTCAGGAAGCAAAAGCATTGTCACTTGGATCAGCCTGAATCAGGTTATATTACGATGGTATTGATACTAGCGCCTTTTGGCGAGCTCAGAGCAAATCCCCTGAACTTTGATAGCTTAAACCATTCGGAAACACCAACTCGGCAACAACCATACCAAGGTGCTAATATTCGCCCTTAAAGTGGTACATGGGACTCTGCCAAAACGCTATGGGCACTTCTTCGATATTGTCCATCGCAGCGCCAAAAGACAGCCTGCGAGAGGAACTTGCTCAGCGCGTTCCCCACTCCCGTTAGGTCCCCTATGGTCGCGCCTTCAACGCTGTCATGGGTTCACCTAGATCATTCTCTACGGAGCTGCGCACATTTGTAGAGGCCATTCTCAAAATGCTACAACCCACATACTATGGGAGAAAATAGGGCACCTTCGATATGTTGCCTAAGACCCAAGGTTCTGAAACATGAAGCATTAGAGGGGAAATCCCTGGTAACAGAAGTCAAGGCCTTTTAGGCTCCATGATCACGTAAGGCTATCACAAAACCCAAGGCTAACTGAGACACGGAAATAGTTAAGGTGCACCTGGTGCGGGAAACACTCTTGGAGGACAGCTAAGCATCACTCAATGCCGCGTGGGACGCTTTGCTGCCCACAATAAGAGCTATGAATGGGAATAGAGAACAATATAGATACGGTTTTTGTTCACAGGAGAATCGCTGGCCTATTGCGGTGGAAGCCGTACAAGCTCCCAGGGTATCACGGAGGCTGTCGAGAGAGAGAATGTAGCCCAGATTCAAAGACATGCCTCGACTCTCGTAAGTGATAGTAGAATAAGCTTGCGTCTCAGTGGCAGGACGTATGAGTGCCGTGGGAAAGATGAGGGAAATTTTATACATGGCGTTGACGTACTGTCAATGACTAAGGTATAACACCAGGGTTTCGATCTTTATTGTTGACAAGTTACTGCAGCGGTCTCTTCGAATTGCGCCGGATGTGATATGCAATTCCCAAACTCTGTTCTGCTTTTTCGGAAAGCAACAATTCATTCATTTGAACGTACATTCCGAAAGTTTTCCCACAAGCATCGATAGAGGTGCCAACGCTACGAACCGTTGGCCGAAACCTCCAAGCCCGCAATTCAATCATGAGCCCTAATCGAACAAAGCGAAGTATTCTCTTCCTTCCATAGAATTGTCCGGTTATTGTTAGACTCTGCTTCACGTCGGGCACACCGAGCACCCCAAACCGTTGCCAGCGCATTTGCTATCGTTTGGACCTGCGCTGGCTCCAAGACAAAGCCTTCATAACTCAGCAGATCTATGATACTAGAGACCCAGTGCCTGCAGCCCCGGCCAACTGTTAACAAGAAGGGTGCCGAACTAATCAAACTTCAGCTCCGGAACGATACATCTAATAATTCTAAACAGTATATGATGGGTTTGAATCGTCATCTGAGACGATTAAGGAACTATTTTGAGATTAGGACCCAAGAGACTAGGCAGATCGCTCATCAAAGCGAGGGCCCAGTGGTTGGGTTCTGGGCTTACAGCGTCCGCACCGTCTGCAGACAAAAAGAGCAAGTGACTCAGGCAAATACACACAAACATCGATGCGTGATATATTCGCATTCCAGACTTCATCCGCAAGTGACCGTAGAATAGGCTGGATCATTTACATTTGAGGACTAGTGAGATATGTACACAGCAGCTTCAAGGATGAGTGTAGTAAATATGGTGATTAGGCCAGCTAAAGGTAGATTACCTATCGTAGATGCAGTACGAAGTACAAGTACAGGTATTTCTTGACAGAGCTTGTATGATCACTATTCTATGTGATCAGGCGCCCTTCGCTTGTATGTAACAAGGTATTGATAAGGTAAAATACATCACTGGGGGAGCTCTCGTAGATTTTGGGCATCGTTCTCCATCTCTTCTCTTCAAGAGATTGGCAAGCCCAGAATTGACGCTGTTTGCGCATTTGAGAACGAAAGAACGCTGACGGTGAAGTTGACTAAGGTGATAATGCCTCGCTTTATGATATTGCTACTTCCACTTCCACTTCCACTTCCATTCCCATTCCAGGGTTGGAAGGACACCAGATCCCTAGCTTGGTGAGTCGAAAGGATGTACTTTTCTATCCGCCGAAGGCTTTGCCGCCGCAGCCAAAAGAGAACAAGCCAATAACCATTGCGATGCGATGCGGTGCTACCCTACGAAGCTAAATGCTGACTCCAATCATTTAAGTCATTTAAGATTTCTCCCGGCGCCGTCGCAGTGTTAGACGTTAGCTGATGGCCTGCGGGATCCCAACCACCTACAGTACCTTACAGTACACTCAGGTACAAAGCACCGATGGGTTCGGGGTCATAAAGCCACATCACATCCCTACCAAACACGAATGGCGGCTGAAGAAAATCAATTTGTCGCAGGGCTTTCGATTCCTACATTTACTTGTGCTGTTGTTTACGGATTCAATCGTGCCTTCGACGTTGGATCAAAAGGTCAGTCGCATCAAAGTGGCCTCACTGAGATTTCCTTGGCGCTGTGCAGAAAGCGGCCACTCCTTTCTAGTGGGACGCTTACACCAACCTAAGCCTTCGAGGACAATTATGAATTCACGAATTATGATTCCAGGTGTACAGAGTAGCGTTGTTGGATGACCGACAGCTTGGCAATAGATTGGGGGCTGAGTTCATGAAGCTACCTTAGTGCTGCAAAGAGTGCCCGTGGTGATTATTTTCTTTATGAATCGCTTTGTCCCCTTCTTTGTGGCTTTGGGGGATTTCTGCATTGCGCATGTCGATGCTAGGCTGGAATGTATGATATGTACAATCTAAGCTGTGTTTGTGTGATTGCCTTTCTAGCTCTCCTCTCACGCTATGGGCTTGCTCAACCATTCTCAGGTGAGATTCGTTTGTTTTCTTTCGTTTTTTTCGATCTTACTGCTTGGATTCTCATGGCAGTCCGAGGTCGATTCATGTGCTAAGCGTGACTAAGATAACAACTCCATAGACTCTTCGAGTTTGACGACGGCGTCTACGTCCTCTTCTAGCTGTGTTGGTAATTGCATCACGTCTGTACCAGGATGCGATGTACGGGGACCGACCACGCAAACTGGAATGGTTACGATCACGGATGTTGGGGGGAAGCTGATTCCGGTTCCTTGCTATGCTTACATTTCGATTTGGAATAGTATTGAGGCATCCAAACACAATACAACCAGTACAAACCCCACCACAAGCCCGATCAACGCAAGTCCTACCGTCGCACGTCCCACGATAACAGAAGGACCGGCTTCAACCTCAGCCTGTATTGGAAACTGTATTACCTCAGTCCCAGGATGCGATGTACGGGGACCGACCACGCAAACTGGAACGGTTACAGTCACGGACGTTGGGGGGAAGCTGATTCCGGTTCCTTGCTATGCTTACATTTCGATTTGGAATAGTGTTGAGGCTTCCAGATCGAACACATCCACGTCGTTGAATTATCCAAACACCACAACTACATCTTCCGCGGATTACACGAACATTACGACTGCGGCTCTACCCAGCTACCCGGATTTCGTGTACGACTATAAAACCACCAATATTGGGTCATGTGACCTCTTTGGTGCGTTATGCCAGACTGGGACAATCGAGGCCTTGGTCACTTACAATGGGACTACGTCTACGACTGCAGTGGCGTGCTCGAATTATCTTTCAGCACAAAAATATGCATATGAATCTATGCACCAGTACGAAGGAATTGATAACCCGGGTCAATTTGCTCTAAGTTTCGGCCGCAGCCCGCAGTGCTCAACGTTTGTTCGTCTGACACAACAGAGCGCTGCTCTTAATGCTGCAACTCGAACTTATGCACCCAACTCTTATTACAATGCAGCACACTATTCATCTGTTCAACTAGAGGATTACTCACTTGCGGGATATTCTTTGTCCGGAACAGTCCAGATAGCCCCAAAAGCAACACCTCTAGCAGGTTGTCCTGCTAACGCGTCGATTTTCGATTCCAGCCTTTACCCTGGCGCCCTCCACCATTCTGCTGGGGCTGGTCATACATGGGACTGCTGTGGATGGTGTCTTCTTAAAGTCCCAGAACTCCAGGTCTTTTACTGGCCCGATCAAGTCACCAATAGTAGCTCTGAACTCAATACAACCAAGTCAACCCATCCGAATGCTTCATCTAAATCACAGCCTGCCGAGAAACGAGTTCCCTTGGGGGTAAGTGGGGCAAAGACTGCCGTTGTCGACGGTTATACATAGTAAGTTTCTTTACCCGATCATTTTCAGAGTACAGTAAATAACAATCACTATAGCACTTCACCTTCTATTTATATTAGTATCGTCGGAGCAGCAACCGTGTCGGATTTCTGCGGGATAATCGGCCCTGTTCCTACTAACCCGGTTATTCCTATCACAGGTCAGCTGTCCACAGCTTCATACGACTACAAACTCGGGGAAGTCTGGCAAGGTGAGGGGCAAGGAAGATCTGGGACGACCAAAAGGCTTGATTTTGCGGATATTGCAAACCCTACCTGGGGTTTATCCAATGAATTCGTAACCAGTTATATCGATTCCTTCAACAACAGGCCGACAGTTGCAAAAGTCCGGACAATTGGGCCTCCTTTCAACCCAATTGTCGTTCCTCCTCCAGAACTTCTGAGCTATGAACCCGCATGGTCCGTCTGCTCGACGTTTGGTGGTCAATCAGGTGGCGTCGGAGGAAACTATTATAACGCTCCACTCTCGTACGGCATCTTTGATCCTCCACGTACGTTGTCTGCTGGAGGCGCTTTGGGTCCACCAGCGGTCCCGAGTTCGCCCCTGCCTGTCATCAGCACACCTACATCTGGCCCTGACCCTCTCCCTCCAAAGAACGATCCTACCCCGGCTACGCAACCTGCTCCGCCAACTCCGAAACCAACAGCTCCAGTAGACCATCCGCAGTCGTCACAAGGTTCTCAGCAATCTGCTCCGGGAAATGTCCAGCCCACACCAGGAAACCCCCAGCAATCCGCTGCGGGAAATTCTCAGCAACCTACCCCTGAAAACCCACCGCAATCTGCTTCAGGTACTCCTCAGCCCGGACCAGGAAATTCCCAGCAATCCGCTGCGGGAAATTCTCAGCAACCTACCCCTGAAAACCCACCGCAATCTGCTTCAGGTACTCCTCAGCCCGGACCAGGAAATTCCCAGCAATCCGCTGCGGGAAATTCTCAGCAACCTACCCCTGAAAACCCACCGCAATCTGCTTCAGGTACTCCTCAGCCCGGACCAGGAAACTCCCAGCAAGCTCCTTCAGGAAATATAGGCCTTGGGGCAATCATCCTTAGTGGTTTCGGTCCTGTGCCCACGCAAGGGCCCAGCGCATCAAAGATGACGATTTCGATAGCGCCCCCTGCGCAACCCAACCCCGTGGTCACCGCTGGAGGTCAACAGGTTACTGTGTTGAATCCATCAGTCATTGCAGTTGGCGGAACGGTAGTCTCTGCCAATGGACCTGCCGCTACTGTTGGGGGCCAGGCAATATCGCTTGATCCGAATAGAGGAGTAGTTGTTGGCCATGTCAATGGAGGAGGCAACGGTGGAGGGAATGGCGGTGGTAACGGCGGAAGTAACGGTGGAGGGAACGGCTCTGGATCACCAGCAGCTCCAGTCCCACTTCCTCCGGTCGGACAAGCCAATCCCGTTATCACCGCAGGGAACAGTCAATTACTAACCGTTATCAACCCATCTGCAGTTGCCATTGGTGGCACAGTAATTTCAGCCCACGGCCCCGCAGCAACAATTAGCGGCCAGGTATTCTCGCTTGATCCATCCGCAGGAGTGGCCGTTGGTGCAACTTCAAGCGGAGCAGCTCCAGTCATTGCGGGAAACACCGCCATCGTCAACCCCAGCAACGTCGTAGTTGCAGGCTCTACTCTTACTCCGGGGGGGCCGGGCATTTCGATTATTACCCCCGCTCCCACAGCCATACCTTCTGTGTATACTGTCGGTGGTCAAGCTTTCACGGCCAATGCAAACGGTTTCTCAATCGCAGGCACGTCACTAACTCCGGGAGCCTCGGCCATTACTATTTCCGGTACTGTCGTTAGTCTCGAGACTGGAGGAACGTTGGATATGGGCACGAGCAAGATACTCCTAGGCCAGTCTTCCATTTTCACAGTAGGAGGCCAAGTCTTCACCGCCAACCCCTCCGGCTTCCCCATCGGTGGCACCACTCTCACACCAGGAGGCCCCGCAGTCACTATCTCCGGCACTGTGGTCAGTATTGAATCTGGAGGGACACTCGATGTTGGAACGAGCAAAATTTCACTGGCGACAGGTACGGGGCCACTGGCGTTTCAAGGTAGGGGAGGGAGGTTGGAGGTGTCTGGGCTGATATTTTCGATGGTTGGGATAATGATTGCTGGGATTGGCGGTGGGTTGTTTTGGATGTAAGAATATAAAGATTATACGAAGTATATATGGGCTGAGACCTTTGCTTTCTGGCGAGCCGGGTATAACTAATAGATATTGTCTATATGAGAAGAGATTTGGATTGCGTATACCGCATTATTTGCTACATACTGTAAGACCCCATTTTTACAGAGGGGCTGCTGCATTTAGTCCCTTTGAGACTACCTCTTATACGCTATCACCTGCAATAGAGCAGTCACCTCTTACTCATACAGCAGGGCGGGGCTTAAATCAGTAGTGAAGAAAGGGGTGACAAAAACACGTTCCCCGCGTGTTGAACAGATAACATCTTGCGTGAGAATCATCCATCCTTATCTGCAGCGTCGCAAATCCCCCAATTCTTTGCTATGATCAAAAAACCATCCTGCTATTATGACTTCTTCCCCACACACACAGTCTCGCCGCCCTCAAAAGCAACGCCCAAGAGCCTTTTCTCCAAAGCCTATATCACAGCGAGTTCTGCTGCCGAATTTCGAGCTGAATCGCATGACTTGATTTGAGAAAAAGTCGAAATTATTTCGCGATTTTCATGTTTTTGTTGCTGAGATTTTTTACATTATATATAAATCTTAGTTCAGATTTAATACTGGTTTTTACAAGTGTTTTCCCTTGAGTTCGGAAAATCCCAATATTCTCATGGAAGCAAATACTTTTTTCTTTTTTCTCTTCTATCTATATTGGGGGAAAAATCGTCAGTCGGGGGGTCCCGATATCTCTTATGGCGAAAAGCCACCTTCTTATAGACTAAATAATGCGGTACATACTACAGACTTCAACATTACCCCCTTAGCCAAAGTCCAAACCCTTCCAACCCTCTATACGTTTACGACGCCAGCAGTTCGATGACTCGACAACTGTCTTGGCTCCCTCAACCTACTATTTCCACACACCAACAACCCCCTTCCCAATCAGCTGACCCAGAATCTGAACAGAGATCTTTTCATGCGCAAAAGACATGGGCTATCGAGCAGCAAAACCCCGGAATTTTGCTAGATTTCTATTTCCCGGCTTTTTGACACTATAGATATTTTTTAGCTGGAATATCGACTGTTAACTCTGTATCACTCCTACTGATCTTCATATTCCCACATGAAAATGCAACTGAACCCCACAGATCCTTCCCCTTATCCCTGTATCTCCCTCCTCCCTCCTCCCTCCTCCCTCCTCCCTCCTCTCTTCTCTCCCCTCTTCTCTCCACTCCTTCCCCCCCCACCGTCTCCATCCTGTTCCACCCTCACAACCTCAATCCTATCCCGTAAGCTCTGCAGGCTATTCTTACAGCACGCACAGGCGCGTTGGAGCTATATGGGGATTCCCCGCATCTTCTGTCTGTGCTGAACGCGATGGTTGGGTGTGGGGGAGGGGGGAGGTTTTAGAATGGGGGGTTTGGCTGCAAGAAGTGAGGGGTTTAGGTGCTGGGAGAGACGTCTCAGGATGGGTGTGGTGGAAGTGATAGTTTGAGAAAAACGAGGATGTTGATTGAAACTTCTTTGGGTGGGGTTGGTATGATGAGATCTGTAATCAACCGGATATCCGGAAGCCGGTTGGCCGGGGGTGTTGAGGATTAGAGGTCCGAGAAAACGTTGGTCTCGTCTGAATATGCTGCAGTTTGTATGGGATGGACATATAGTATGGCTTTGAATGAGAAATCGTGTACTGATATAGAAGTTGGAAACTAGGGATTTAAGAGACGCCGCTGCGGGATCGAAGATGTTCTAGGCAAGTGGAGTGAAGGAAAATGAAAAGAAAACTAAGAAAGTATGTTGCTTGAGGAATCTGCTATAACACGCCAAGTTCGATCAGATGGGTAAAAATTCTAGCACGGCATGTCAAATTACTTGTAAGGCATCAAACTAAGAGAAACACGTTTATGGAGATGAAAGACTGCTTGAGTATGCGAGGAAGATATATATCGATAAGGAAGAGATTTAAGCGACCCTGCAATATACCAGGTAAAGGGGAAGAAGTACCGTAGGGTGTATTAGTAAGATGGCTTGCTATTGATAGGGCTCTAGACTACCTAGGTCTAAGGGATCAAAAGGAAAGAGAAAACCACTAAAAAAATCTAGATAGTTAGCATAAAGGACTTGATACACTAGATTCAACTAAGGGAGAAAATTTTCTTTTTAGGAAAAGAGAGGAAAGAATGAAGGCTGGCTTATCCAGAGGGAAAAACCGACCTGGAAGCAGTATGTAGCATTCCGAAAGATAATGGGATGATGGAGCTCGTAGAAGTTAATGCCTATCAGAGTTCTCAGTACTGACTGATAAGCTTACCCTAAGAGAACTTCCAAATTGCTGGGTGTGCATACGCGCAAACTTGGAAGTCCTGCTGTAGTCAGTCGTTCGCTTATCAGTCGACCTCATTCTAAGATCGTGGTGCAAGTGATCGGGTGTTTCCATCGCGCTCTAGAAAGGGGCACTTCAGTATCTCGTGCGTTTGAGTTGTACTAAACCCAAAGTCATGTCTCTCCCTGGGGTATGCTTTGATCGAAAGTTCATCAAGACATATCTGAAGGTGTTGCTGCGCTTCTTGCATGCATGTTCTTACTCCCAACATGATGCTATGGTTCAAAGTAAAAGGGGGAAATTTAGCTGAAGGGACGCCTACTGCGCTGTTACTTTCGTTACCGATTTTCTCTCAGTCTATTGTGCTTCTTAACAGCTAGTCGATGGGTTTTCGCCACATGAACCTCGTATATCTACAAGATTCCGGGCGCTCATCGGAGTTTGCTGTAAGTATTAAGCTGGCGATATCGTTCTTTCCTACAGCCTCGTAGCTCTTGACTGGGGTATTGTTAGTATTGACGGAATAAACTTCGTTTTCTGATACTGTTGAAGATCTTTGTACATCAGATGACTATTCTCAACGGACGCTATAGGTTTGGTTCAAGGATTTGCACCTCATGAAACCGGTCCAGTTGAAGCTCTAGTTGGCTTTTCCTCTGTCAGGTTTTCAGCGTCGTAAGCAAGCTTGTTAGATTCTTTTGCCACGCCGGAAAAATGGTATATAAGGTAGACTGATCTCCTCCAGATTCAGTATCAGTCCCACATCCTAACTTCAACAATTCGGCAGTCAGCCAATTTCAAATCCCAACACATAGCAAGCCCTTCCCAGACGAAGCCATCTCAGTCACTTCACCAATATACATTCGCCTGCACCTATAGCAACCATGTACCCTACTATTTTCCTCAGTGCCTTGCTCATGGCATCCTCAGCTGCAGCGTCGGCAACGCTCAATCGCCGTGATTGGTGTGGCGTGCACGTCACCCAATTCCAAAGGAACGAGAACGGTGTTGGGGGGACCTACGAATTCACTGTAACTATCAAAGATCAGAACGGAAGCCCCATCGGCAGCGTTGACCATGCAACATCTCCCGCCGGCGTCACAAGCTCCTTACCGTACGTCCTTATTGTCACTGCAGGGAATGGGGATTCAGACCCTGTCTCATTCGATTACGCTGGCCAACACTGGGCCAGTAACAGCGGGCAGTGCTCGACTGGCTTTTATGATAGCGGGTCCCGAAATATGGATTTTGGGTTTACTTGTTAGAGTTGGGAGCATGACCTAGGCTCTGTGTGCGCCAAATGGAATTAGAAATAATGGGAGGAGACCTGTTTTGAGAGATTGATTTATTTCTTTTCAACCCAAACCACAGTCACTACCTACCTGTGCACTAGCTTCATCAGAGTCGTACTATTGATTCTGGCTCTTCGGTTGCGCCCTGGGTATCGCTCAAATTAGCTAAATCAACAATGTTCTGACTTGCATAATGATGTTTGATTGTCTATACCTTAATCGGGCTACCTCATCGCACCGGGAATACGCAGTCCGTTTTCTACAAACCCCCACCTTGTTAATTGAGTTATCAGTCTTGACCTTTCATTTTGGAAATGATAGGCCTTGAAATCCTGCCTCAGCAATCGTGCCCTTGAACAGCATCATCTGATTTCCCTGTTTAAGATATATGAAATAGATGTATGTTATTTCAAACAGTGACTGGCTTGCCAGCAGCGCATTGATAACACAGGTCTTGCTGATTCTCATTGTGGAAAATAGCCGATAAAATAATATAGCAGCAACTGGGAGTGGATGACAGGCCACCAACGGTGGCAGTATACTTTTATAATATCTATGGTCAACCCTATCAAAATCGTAGCAGCTAATAGTCTTCAAATGGATTTATATGATTAAGATAGACAAGCTGATTCACGATAGTAGTGCGTAGCATAGAGTAAGAAAAACCGATCACTCCTAAGGCCTTAACGACGCCTACGCCTAGCGCCTCATAGCCGCTCCCGCCCCTAGTCGTGATATATCACCCTTCCAAATCCGTAACACACACATATCGCGTTCGTTTGTGATCTTGCCGTCTTCAAAATCGCGAGAGAGACTTTGATTCTTGGACCACACTGACAACCTGAAGCAACCGACCTGAGAAACTGTAGGTTCCAATAGACAGTGCAGTTTAGCCAAGTACTGAATATCAATACAGGCTGTTCGCATTCAGGGGTCCTAGGTCGCGGAAGCAGCCCAAGGAAAAAACTCTGGGAATCAAACACCGATAGCAAGAAGCGGGTCACAATAGAATCCTTTTTCGATCAACCACCGACAGCAAGAAGCAACTGATAGTCTTCGCTCCAATGAAATCAAGCCGAAAGAAAGGACATATTACTCATTCTGTACTTCCAAAGCCCGCAATCTCTTTAGTAAAGCGCTGTCTTAGGCGTGACGTAACGTCCCGAAGCGATGGAACTCCCCAGAACGAGGTCGGACTCCTTGGTCTACCTTTAGAAATAGTCCAAAACATCACGAAACACGCAGTCGTCTCCTGTGGTTTGTACAGATCAGTTAAGCTGAGACTGGTGAATAGTACGTAATCGATGCTGCAGTGTCGGTCTCAGTAACTGACTCTTGCAGAATTCTTTTATCATGAAGTTATGCGTATCATCTGCACCACTTTAGACATGGATCTGGACGACTACTCGAGGGTCGCAGCAATGAACGTACCAATGGCGACCCACTTGTTGTTCGAAAGAGCTCAGGTACCACGATTCGGTCCGCTATGCGTTGAAGGGGGCCTTATACCACCAATACTCCAAACGTTAGAACAGCTTCAAGCCATGTGCGGACAAACAGCCCAAGACCAACGCCTCGAATTTTTGCATGCGCTATGTGCAGCGGTAGCGAACCATCTGCAACTACGCCAGCTATTCTACCGGCTTGGACTAAGGTCCCTCCGAAACGATCACCAAGCCAACCGTGGGAACAAAATCGACCTTCTCTCGGCAGCTGCTTGTGTCAATAACATCGCAGTGGTGACGAAACTCCTTCGCTCCGGTGTTCGTAGCAATGTGGGAAGCGACATGTTCGGCCATCCTTTGGATATCGCTGCGAGAGAAGGTTACAAGGAGATGGAGCAACATTTGCTTGACGCAGGAGTTGAGCCACAGCTCACAATGGCCAATTTGATATCCATGGCAACCTAGCTCGGTAATTTCGGGCGCTTTGCTTCTTCACTTCGTCTTCGCTGTGTAGATAGTTAGTCAATTTGATGCGTCACTGACCAGTTTTGATCTAACTCACACACTGCAATGATATATCGTAGACAGAGAGTACCAGCATTATCGACCCCTGTTTCCGAGCTACCACCTGCAATCATATTCCCTTGCTCCATACTCATACCTCGAAAGGAAGATCAAAGGCAAAAGTTTTCGTAAGGATTCATGATCGGTGTAACAGCAATTGATATAGATCGAATCAGTGTAGCCGTAGTTTGAGCCGCCATGACCGTAGCATTCCTCTTCTAGGTTATCGGTGATCCACATGGTCAAAGATGTAAGGGAATGGTCCACAGTCGCTGATACTCAGCTCCGAAAGTCGTAGTAGTAGATCTTCGTACGGCGCTCGAGCAGCACACTATCAGTCCTCAGAATAGAAATCCCTCCCCAAGATCTCCTTCTTGATCGCTTCATAATCCTGCAACACCTTCAGGTGCCAATTCTCCGGCAGGTTCGGTCCATAACATCCAATCCGCTGCATCGTTGAAAGCACAATCTCGCCCGGCGTGCAGCAACGCATTGGGCATTGGGCCTCGGTGAAATCAAACGTGATTTCTTTGATGTGGTCCAAGTGGCTCAAGACGGTATACTTTTCCCGCCAGATCTTCTCAAGTTCGATCGATTCGAAGAAATGGATGATTTCTCTCCGTTCGTTGGGGGTATAATGTGTTATACCACCCCTTTGCTGGAAATAGAGGTCGATGTCAGTTCGGACACCCGCTCGGGATAAAGTACTCAGATCCGAGGGATGGAATCGAAGCGTCACACTTTGAATGTGGACACGCTTTTCTTCAGCGAGCTCGAGAATGAAATCCATGGTTTCTCCGACATCACCTTTGGCGACGACGAAATTATTGTTCGAAAGGTATATCGGTAAGGCTTCATCGTGTATTCGTCCGCAGGTTGCCAGCAAAGCGAGTGAGGGGCGAGGATGCTCGCATTCTCCGTCTGCAAGACCGTTGTACATGTCGGTATAGGGCCGCCCAGTCTTGAATGGTTTCGCATGGGGGAAAGCCTTTCCAGGAAATAGTGCATGTCTGTAGATAATCTCGCGGATTTCACGTGGTAAGCTCATAAGCGCAGCCTTGTCCGAATCAGTAGCTTTTTCTAGTTGTCCAGGTCCTGTGCTTTCACAGATCTTGTTTACGCACGCTACATCAGCCTGTTGAATCCTCCTTCGTCTGGTCGACAAGTTGGCCCGAGAAGCCGCCCCTGTGGATGACCTTGTAGTATTAGGGTGAAATCTAGTTTGGTCCACTGAAACATTTTGGTGACATGCACTCCTTGAAGTTTCGGTAGACGCTGGACCGGTTTTTCCTCGACCCGATTTTACTCTAGGAAATCTCAGTGCCTTAAGCATAGACTTGGCTAATTGGAAAGGCTTGAGGCTGTCTCCTAGTAGCACGATCTTTGGGTCAAGCATGGCGATGTGTGTAGGATTAGCGTAGGGAAAAGTTTCGAACAGTCTATCCTTACTGTATTCGTTTCCGGGGCGATTGATGCAAAGAAAGACGTGGTAATCCGAGAGTATAAAGCCCAGAAGAGGACATAATCAAAGATACATATAAGCAGAAATATGTATTGTCTCATGTGTTGTGGTAATGACTTCTCCAACATATTTCTACTACAGAACAGATGAGACATAGTCATCGAGGACAAAATGTTGATATGACTTCGACAAAAACACATCGAGAACCTGGTAACCGGGGGCCGTTCGTATGTTGAGCGATGATAAGTGCTTCATGTCGTCAAGGTGTTTTGAGATGATAGTGTGATCTTCACCAAGAGGAGTTGTTTGGAGTCATTATAGACGTTGAACGATATACCCCAGCCCATACATATTTACGTTAAAAAGTGATCCTTGAAAGAGTGCTCTTTGTTGAAAGACCGGTCCATGTCCCTAAAATGAGCACTAACAACAATGACGATAATGATGAAAGAGAGCTGGCCCCTTCATTTGTTGATAAACCCATCTATTCCGGAAGAGAAATCATCGATTTGTGAACCGGTGTCCAGCCGAAGAGAGGCCAAGGCCGGACGATAAAGGCCTGGAGTAGCGTGTGAAGTGGATCAGAATATATATAGATATATAGATATATAAATCCTTCAAAATAGTTGGTATTGAAAGCAACTCTTGCCGTCACGTCACGACTATGCAGCGTCATCTGAGCCCAAGACCACGAGATAGTTCTAAGGCAAACATTGATGGACGCTGTTTGCTGAGGACCTAACTTCACCGCAATAGTAGCTACTCTATACGTGAAAATTCTCTTTTATGGGCGGTGGTGTAGTATTCTTGTTAAATTTCTGAGATGGTCGCGAGTGGATGGAAGGATTTGGGAGATGGAACTTTATGGACTGTGAAGAGTATTCTATTCATTACTCTTGGATGGCAAATGGCTTACTCAGGGCCGGTTTTGATGAATGATCAAACAAGTGAGATTTGGGACCCAAAAGCGCTTGATGTGATCACTCATTAAAGACCGCCCCAAGTGAGTCTCCGTTGATGAGAGGAAGTTTGTTGGATTCGTAAGTATTTGGCTTTAGTATGAACATAGTATATGCAGACGTCGAGTTCACTCAGTGTCCTGTGATAGATTTTGGTTGAATATCCCGGAAGCTGGTGCAAATCCGATGAAATTCTCCCTAGAACATGATTGCGCTGCTGGTAGCCTCTACATATACCGGCATGGTCTCTTGTTCCGGTAACACATTAGTCGCTGTGCAGACACACTAACAATGACCTGTTCATCTTCCGTGAAGATCATTCACCGTAATACGGTATAGCCCATCTTTCTATCCGCATGTCTTTTCAATACCCTTAGTTATGTCATTTTCATAAAGGTCTGCCCGCCTTCTTATCAACGACTTTGCCACCTCTTTATCCTTGAAAACATCCAGTATTTCGACACCTACCAGCTCCTCATCCGGAGCACGGCAAGCGTATTGGCGTCTTTCGTCCCTGAAAATGTACACCATACTTGGTGCTGGTTCGTTGAGCTTACGCTAACGTGGGAACACCTGGGTGGTATAGGACCCGGAATCCCCATTAACCTCTCCGGCGGTCGACAAAGACATGGTACCATTACTGTGGGTTTTGAGTTCGAATTCTTCGCACTCGATCCCATCCTCATCAATGTCGTCAAGCGAAGTAAGCACTGTTCGATATGCTTCCACTACCGTGAGGAAAGTCCCAAGAACTTCTTCTGCTTCTCCATAGAGGGTGCTGTTGTATATGACGACCTCATAGGTTATATCTCGTTCAACTTGTTTGGTTCGTGGAAGGACCGCATTCCCAGTCACATGGGCAAGCGGCTGCGGCAGTACTGGTGACAGTTGGCTTGGCAGATTAGCGATTATTAGGGAGACGGCTCTTGTGGCGGTGTTTGCTTTGTATATGTACTAGCATCTGGAACGGGTTGTGATGTTTGGATGTCCTGGGATTGATTGCTTGCGCTGTTCGATAATTCTTTGGTGAAGTCAATGATGATGGTCGATGTCAGCTTTCCTGCGATAGTCCTGCGTCTTACAGGAAATCTTTTCCTGAAATCCCCATCTCGGACGCGCGTAAGTACATCTGAGAGCGGCTTGGCCTTGGCCACAGGTTCGAAGAACCCATAATTAAAAGGTGGTTACAGCGTTGAACCCGAGTCAACCGAGGCATCTACACAATCGGAACCGGATGAGCATTGGGTTCGTGTACTCCCCATAGCAAGGCATCACCCATTGCTTTTGCTATCCCCCGGAACCCTGCGCTGAAGGATCTTCTTGTCGACATCAATGTTCCATTTTATTCCAACGCCATTTTCAGCGAAGATGTGCAGGGACCGGTCATCCTTGTTCTGGTCCTCCGTGTAACGATCGCAGTCAACTGCTTCACCAGATTCTTGGGAGAACCATTGATGAGCGATTTCGTTCGCATCTTCGACGTTCGTAAACACTCCTAGGATCTCGAAAGTGTCGCCTGAATGAGGGTCGTTCCGGACTTTGGAGACAACGTAGACTTGTTCCTTGATAATCTTTGTGTCTGGCATGGTTTCGTATTTAAGCGGGGGGTCAAGAGTCCTCTTCTCGATGGCATTGTATTGTAATCGAATGAGGAGTTTGCCTACCTGGTCGTTTCTCGCCAACGAAAACAAGGTTTCATCACCCGCGATAAACTATTAGCGTATGCAGAAAGCTATGGATTCCTTGGCATCGCAATTGTCGCGCCCCCCCCCAAATTTACTATTGAATCCAGACATTCTTGACATTCTCAAACCTTCAACGCTTTATTGGAAAATCAATAGAAAAATCAAACCGGTAAATTTGAAGCTGTTCAACCCTTTCACAGTGCTGACATCCTTTTAGCCCCCCCGATCCCCGAAGCCATCATGCCGTCGTCACGCCGAAGTCAGAAACTACCTCTAGAGGATTCACTCATCCTCTCAAGCACCTCATCAACGAAGAAACCTTCTGGCAAAGCCAAAGCAGACGCCGCTGCTAGGATCATTGTAGAGGCTGCTGCCAAAGCAAACACTGCAGGCGCTGCTGTCAAAGCCAATTGCCCCCGCAATTTCAAGAGACAGATCATTGATAGTTTCAAAGCAGCGAAGAAAGTCTCGCCGTTGAACCAGCCTTCACGAATACCGATACAGGGTAGATAGTCATCGATTGTATACGTCGAAAGAACGCTTCAGGAATGCCCTCTCTTTCTAGAGGCTTGATAGCGAGCTGACTCACCAACTGATGCATAGACTTGATGACGTCATCTCGTAGTCTCGTTGACAGTCTCATCGACGAAGACAAGCTGTTCAGCCGTCAGCTGCAACAGATCGACAACCCAGTTTAATCGCAGCTCATCGTTCTGTCTGATGCTCACACGCTGTCTCTTCTTATTGCTTCAGTGTCTCTTCTTCAGAATCCTCGATATCGTGAACTGATGAACATGTATACCCCACTCTTTCCATAGAAATCACATCATCTCTTTCTGCATGATTCATGGCTGTTGCTTCAGGTATGTAATTAGGGAGTCTTCAGCTGCTGAAAAGACCTTTCGGAGGGCGCTCTTCGGACGAAACTGAGGTCTAAAGGAAGAGTCATACATGAAGAGATTCTCTTGCATAGTATAAACGATGTTACGGTGACAGTGAACCTCTTCGGCGATGGCGAGGGGTTCAATGTAAAAGCAGGAGGCGTAGTATCTTCGAGCGAAGGGCCGGAGCCAGTGGACCTGTCATAGCTAAAAGGATGTCAGCTGTGAAAGGTTTGAACAGCTTCAAATTTACCGGTTTGATTTTTCTATTGATTTTTCAATAGAGCGTTGAAGGTTTGAGAATGTCAAGAATGTCTGGATTCAATAGTAAATTTGGGGGGGGGGGCGCGACAATTGCGATGCCAAGGAATCCATAGCTTTCTGCATACGCTAATAACGACTCCGCTTACTACAACGGGTAATAGTCTGCTTCACTGGTCTCGATCTCTTTTCCGCCGACACTGCAGGTACTACTTACTCTACCACCAGAGATAAGGTACATGTACCTTATCGCCTTCTTTTTCCTTATTCGATACATGCAGGTACAGCGGGAAGTCGTCATGACGATGGCGAGGCTGCTCCACCCCCCAGCTTGCGGGCTGCCTTTCTCCATCCCCAGTTCCTCATTCCTTCACCACTCTCTGCCAATTGGCAAAATTGTTCCAGCTTTTCTGCAACTCCCCACTCGACTTCATGACGCTCAAAGCCATGGGTTCGTTCAGGACTCTCAGCAATGTTTTCTTTGCGTGGATCATTTTGATCCTGGGCTTCGCGGAGCTTGGAAGCTCGAATGAACACAACCAGAAGCCCAAGGACCACTCCATTGCCCCCAAAGTCTTTATAATTGACATGGTATGCTATCAACTCTGCAAGTCAAGGGGTTATAGCCATTGACAGAGCTGCCAGTTTCCACCTGAAGGAGACGTGTGGTACAGTATCCCGGAATTCAACCTATTAGCTCGTAACATCACCGTTCCTGGTCTGTCGCCATTGTATCCGGATGTCCACTGCACCGCCAATGGTGAGGTCTGTCAGCTAGTGACAGGAGAGAGCGGTACGCAATATATATGAGATGCGTGGTAGAGTTCAGAGAGCTCTGGCTAATAAAAAGTCGCCGATCGCTAGAAATCAACGCCGCCTCCTCCATAACCGCTTTAACCTTTAGCCCCTACTTTTCTTTTCGAAAAACCTACTTCCTCATAGCCGGCATCGCCGGCGTAAATCCCGAGGTGGCAACCCTTGGCTCCGTGACATTCGCCCGCTATGCTGTCCAAGTAGCGCTGCAGTACGAGTTCGACGCCCGCGAGATCCCTTCAAATTTCACCACCGGCTATGTCCCCCAAGGAAGCACCGATCCCACAATGTACCCTCAAAGCATCTATGGAACGGAGGTGTTTGAGGTCAACGACGCGCTACGTCAGATCGCTATCGGGTTTGCCAAGACCGCTACGTTGAACGATTCCAGCGCAGCGGTAGCATATAGGGCGAACTATGCCGCCACGTCGGCCTATACTGCCGGGGCAAAGGGACCGAGTGTGGTGGCTTGCGATGTTGCCACCTCTGATGTCTATTTCAGCGGCACTCTACTCTCCGAGGCTTTCGGGAATACCACCAAGCTCTTCACCAACGGCACCGGAATTTACTGCACCACAGCGCAAGAAGACAATGCTACGCTCGAGGCTTTGCTCCGCGGTGCTATCAACAACATCACCGATTTCAGCCGTATCATTATCATGCGTACCGCGTCCGACTTTGACCGCCCTTACGCCGGCGAAGCCGATACTTTCAACCTCTTCTACGCCAACCAAGGTGGGTTTGATCCCGCAATTCAAAACATCTACCTCGCAGGGGTCAAGGTTGTGGAGGGCATCTTGAGGGGATGGGGGCCGTTGTTCGAGAAGGGAATCAACGCGACAAACTACGTTGGCGACATATTCGGAACTTTGGGAGGGAAACCTGATTTTGGGCCTGGAAGCATGTTTAATAATAACCCGGTGGTGATTAAGAGGAGTGCCAAGGGAGTAAGGGGGAGGAGGATCCGGGGGAGGATAGGGAGGTAGGTGGTCTTTGAGGGGCGGAACGGGGGAGGTTGGCGATAAGAAAGCAGAGAGGGAAATGGTGTTGCAGTTCCTAGCACATAATTACATTTCAGCTATCTTTCCAACCCCCGAAGCCACCCCATTTCAGAAATCGCAAAATACCCCACACCCATAACCCCTTGACACTCCCACAAACAATCCAATTCCTCACTGCCCCAAAATATCCCCCGCTCCTACCCCCCCGCCCCAACCTCAAAAACCCCCCCGCTTGATCCCTCACCCAACCATCCAGACCCCGTTAGACTAGACAGACACCTTCAAATTCTAGAAGGTTTATGCCACCATACTCCGTACCCGGGTGATGTATGCAGAGTTTTACAGCGTTGATTCCGCCAACTTAGACGGGGGGAAGCGGGGGGTTTCAATAAATTGAATAGAATGGGATGGGAATTTTTTTTTGAAGAAGATAGATGTAGATATTAATGTATAACCGCTCCGCTTTTGCATGTTTTGTAAAAGCATGTGGGTTGTTGTTTCTTTATTTGGCTGTCGAGGGAGGGTTTTTTTGGGGGGGTGCTTGGTGGGGTTGTGTGCTTAAAGGGGGGGAAGGGGAGGGGGCTGTGAGTTGTTGTTCGTGTCGTGGGTTTCTTGCAAGATTTTTTTTTTTTAATCTCTGGGGAGGGAGAAGAGATCTAGGGGGGTTGGGGGGTGTATATGGGGGAATGGGTGTTTGTTTGTCGCACAGAAGCGCGAGGATTTTTTGGGCCGCGGAATAAATAGCTAGGTGAAAGAAAAGGTATATGGTAGAACGGCTGAGTGGGCTGAAGGATTTTTTTTCGAGTATCGTGTTGCGCAAAGCGCGAAATTTTGCGCTTTGCAAAAACCGAGCTCTGGAGGAAAACAACCCCCTCGGGCCCGAAATGACCTGGAGTATTCTTTCCTGCCTCTATCGTATTACAAACCCAAAGTCTTTGCCTGATATCTACATACCCCCCCCCCTCCCCCCCCCCCAATATCTGTCTCAACGCTTAAGCCCACCTAAAGGATTCTGCTCGGCGGCAAGGGGTTCTCCGTCCCAGCATGGTGATCTTGTAAAATGACCTAAGCCACCGACAAAGTCCCCGGCGCTCCGATTAGCTGACCGTTGCTGTCCCTTTTTGTAGTCTTTGCGGCTATGGATGCCAAAACATCCCGGATGTCTGTTGCCAGTCCAGCTTCGACGTATTGACTTTCTGCATTCAAGGGACCGCATAGCCCGGTTAGTGATCCAAAAACCAAGCCAGCAATGTAGCCTTGGGCGTCGATCAGCAGCGAGCCAGAGTCGCCAGACCTGCAAAAGGTTTGTTGCTGAAACGCCGGGCGGTGGCCGTGTTTGGCATTGAGTATGACGTATTCATTGACAGTGTCCTGGTCTAGTTTCACCGTCCTTTGTACCATGCCGGCCTTGTCGTGTAGTACGTGGATGGGTTCGCCTTGGAGCCGAAAGGTTGTTTGCGTGCCGTTACAGACACCAGTAGTGAGGCCAGTAGTCCGTCCAATTTTAAAGTACCACTGGCCCTTTTCGATCTTGCTAAAACCTTGGATAAAAGCCTCCGGCTCTGGTGGATCATACGTTGGCTCGCAATCATATTCTTCTGGGTCGTTCCCGTGAAGGGCGTTGCTTTGCGGCAGGAGATTACCGCGACGGGCATCAAAGAGCGATTGAATGTGTGCTGGGGTTTCAACGAAGGCCCAGTCAAGCACTCGATTCGACTTCGTCACCGCCCTCCCAGAAGCACACAGGACCTGCCCAAGGATTCGAGGCATGGTCTCGAGTACCGCCTTCATCTTTTCCAACCTACCCACGGTCGATTGGTTCTGTCCCTTCTGTTGCAAGAGATTGTTGAAAGGTAGATCCATTGCTCTTCGATCGTGGATATCTCGCTCTAGACGCGCGATGTTGGCAACCGTCGTTTCGAGTCGCTTTTCAGCGGCATGCCTCGTTGCCTTCACATCTTTTGCCGCGAAATACCTGACTTGAGACCGTGCAGGATGATCTTTTCGTGCCGAATAATGGCAGCCGTAGTAGTTGTACTCTTTTTGGACGGCCTCTGGGGTGCTACCGGCTGGCTGCACAACGTGAGAATTCGTCAGAAAGCCAGTGTGTTTTCTTCCATGGCAGTCTAGCTGGAAGAAACCACCCAGGGTTCCTCCTCCGCCTTCGCCTAACACCTCTATACTGGTTCCCATCATCGGCTCGGAACGGAATTGCCTCTCAAACGATTTCCCGCCGATTTCTTCTTCTCCAGGTCTTGGCGATCGTGACGGCGGCAGGTCCCCCCAGTAGCCTGGCATAAACTCAACAGCGAGCTTTGCTTGGGATACTCCTTGTGTGTTCGTGAGGCTCTCAATTCGCCATCCGAGTACCAGCCAATCATGCTCGGTCAGGGGGCGAACCATGATGACAATGGCATGTTGGGTGGACAGTGATGTCCTTCCTACCCTGAATAGAGAGATCGACGTCCAAGCGTCCTTCAAAGCGTCCTCTACAATCTCGAGGATCTCACCTCGTTTGGCCTCGTAGGCGGTGACAAGAGGATTCTTCGGAGAGACTGGGAAAAGTGAAGGTAGGTAGGATCGTTGGGGGTCGATCAGTTCTACTTCTAAATCGCCAAAGCCTCTCTCAATCAACAAGGCCTTGACATCTCTTCGTGCTGCTGACCACGCGTCAGTAGGAGAGTGATCTCGTACATCAATGCTGATTCGGACAACGGTGACCGCAATCTCCCCACCTGCTGGATACCCCGGCTTTGACTGCTTATCAAAAGTGATCATTTGTGGCTTAATATCGTGTTTTCCAAGCGTACTTGTGATGGTTTCTTTGATAACTGGGTCATTGTGTAACCGCTGGAGAATTGGTCCATCTTCAGGCTCAAAGAACAAGGGCGTGGGGAAGGGGAAGGCAACGCTCGTCGACCTGTATGGGTCCGTGCGATAGATGTATTGCTCAATAGAAAGCTCGCCAGCATTGTCCTCCGACTCTTTCAAGAACCTGCGCCTCTTCGTAGGGGAGCTAGGGGGTGCCCTTTTCGGTGACGGTGGTGGAGTACGAGACACATTCGTAGGCATGACCAAATTCGGCGGAAGAGCCTGACCAGGTTGGGGTCTATTAGACATCTTGGAATGAGGAGACTTGGAAATGAGTTGAGTAGAAATAGATTCCAGGTAAGGAGGTTGGAAGGCGGGTTAAGAAGGAAGAAACTCCGTAAGTCAGTCTAGGTAGGCGCCCGAAGCAACGACTTTTTGGAGTGAGTCGAGGAAGGCACTCGTTGCAGCAAAGTGTAGAAGTAAGTCAACTGGAAATCTTGGGTCAAGGCGCTTTGCAAGTGAGTCGAGGAAGATACTTGTTGCAGCAAGTTTCTGAAGTAAGCCGACCGAAAGTCTCACGGCGAGGCACTCTATAAGTGTATCGACGAAGACACTTAAACCAGCGACTTCTCCAAGTAGGCGGACTGGAACACTCAAGGTAAGGCGCTCTGCAAGTGAGTTGCTTGATTCGAAGCAACGAGTTTGGAAGCAAGTCGACTAAAAGCCTGAAGGCAAGATGTTTAGAAGATTTAAGAACAACGAGTCTCAGAATAAGAAGGACGGAAACTCATCTGCGAGAGAAGAGATCTGAGAGAAATCGTAATGCCAGATACGCTCCATTAGGATTAGTTACTTGTAAATATTCTCATTCACATTTTGAGTAGTATGGGAATTGTTACATCAGCACTAGTGAATATCCTCAAATCTGTCTTCATGAGTTGTGACGCTCAATCGCATATGAACAGCTGAAAGGGTTGGATGACTTTCGAACCACAAGTACGCTCACGGATGCCACTGCTTTAGGATAAGTTCAACGAAGGACGAATGTTATCCCGGTCTAAGAAGAGTCAGTTCGAGTTGAATGATAAGTCAATCACTTCAGGTATCTCTATTGAGACTTGAAGTAGTTAAGTTTAGGTAAGGTCTAAATGTAGTGCTTGTGCGAAATTGTGGCATTGGGAGCAAGATATTCAGCCCTGCAACTACCCTAGTCTCGGCTATCCCTCGCTTCCATAGCTAATACTCGTAAGGTAACCTTCAAACATCACATGACTCATCTCAACTTCTTCCTTCATCCCCCTTCAAAACCTGGTTCGCACCATCTAAGATCAAGCGGATGAGAAGTAGTCAGCTCTTTCACCTAGAACTTTAGTGTCTCATGGTAGATATCGAGATTCATCCACTTTCCCAACTCCGAAATCGGAAATCCCCATATTTCGCACCCGTCAGTTTGCCGTTTCAATGAACCTGGCGCACCCCCTGGACGGCCTTAAATCCAAAGAAAGCCAGCGAGCGTCGGCATCTAGGGATGGTGCTGGGTGTCCCATCACAATCTACTCATTGAGACCAGAGATGTGGACAGAAGATTCGCGTATCTGTCACTGTCCATCATTGTATCAAGATTGATTGAAAGGGCTTTTGTCTCGTCACTTCGACACTAAGTCGCTCAAACGAAGTAAAGCTCCGGCACCTCATGGCCGTTTCCGAGGCTTTAGCTCGTCAAAGAGCGTCAAATAAGCCCATAGCTAGAGGTCTATATCGCTAATGAAGAAGGCTAAAACTGATAGTATGAGACCTGAAGATCCGTACTTAGCTATCGCAGAAACGGCCGCAATGAGCATCACCATGTATCCATAACCCACACATCAACATTGTGCAGCACTCAATGCTCGCAAAGCTGCGAATATGGTCAGTGTGTCGGTCTTACGCGGACGAAGATCAACTTGAGAAGAGATATACCGAGAAAGGGGTACTGATGAAGTCCTCGTTTTGTTTATGCACACTACATTCGCTTTCGTTAGCTGCTCGATCCCAAGAATGCAGGCCAGAAATATGGCCTTACAATTTCTTCCTTTCCTCCATCAATTCCAGCCTTTGCTCTTGCGCTACCTCCAAGGATACGGGGAAGTCTGTTGTGAGCTGCAACTCATGACTTAGCTATGTTTCGATAAGGTGGTAGAGTTACTGATTTTGCGTACACTCGTAACGTGATCGGCCATCTCAGGCGGCATCTGTCCCAACGGTCCAATACCACGGACTTGTTCCGCCCACCATGCTTTCTGCTGGCATGGTACATTGGCTGTACTGATTATTTTTAGGTGTGGATCCACCAGAAAAAGCGCCATAATCTTGCGATGGCCTGGCCGGTTGGGATCGGACAGGTGGAAAGGGCAGACGCGATGTCGATACACCTGCTTTAATGTCAGTGGTCTGCTGCACGGCTTGACTAATCACACAAACATTTGGAAACGTCAGCAGTCGGCCCTCCTAGAAGAGTGTTAGCTCATGCTGAGTGTTGACGTTTCGGGGGGCAAGCCTTTGTGACGACTTTCCCGAGCTCTTGGACCTGTGGCTCTCCGTTTTGGAACCCGTAAATTGCCTCAATGGCATTGTGCCTATCTTGCTCATATGATAGTTCCCCCTGAACATCGTCGGAAATCTCGTGGCGAAATGCGAGTAAGCTCTCGATGATGTTATCTGATGCATAATAGTACAGCGCAGTTGCACATCTAAGAAGCTGTTAGCTCATACAACAACGGCTTGGCCACTGCACGACTTGCATTCTCTCATTCAGCTGTCCTTCCACATGCCAAGAACCGCCTCCGTATGTTGGCTTCTCTGGCGTGAGACAGATATTTGCAAATTTAACGATGATTTGAAGCTTTTCGAACTCTTCCCGTAGATCCACGGGACGGTTATTCCGGCGCTTCTCGGGCCAATAATCCCCATATATCTCTCGAAACCTCTCGTCAGGTGGCTTGAATTCTCCAGACTCTGGCTGGATAATCTTTAGCGCATCTTTCAGCCGATCAATCTTGTTCCAGTGGGCAGAATAGCTCTCGCCGGATTCCCGCTCTGGCTCCTTGAATTCTTCAAATCCGTCTCCTTCCATGCTCAATAGAGGAGGAAGTCTCCAGGTTGCTCTAGGAGGCGTAAGGGTTTGATTCCAGAGTGGAATGGTCCTAGAAACCAGTTTTTCTATAACCGAGTATAAATTTCTGTGATATTGGGGGTGCAAATTATTGACATAGCTTGTGATTCTATCAATTTTTAATCAGTTCTGGTAAAGATCTGAATACCTCATGCCTACTTCACATCATCCACTCCTTTTGGAATCTCAAATTCACTTGGCAGCCACTGAAATTTTTGCGACCAGGCCTTGTTTTTTGCCTCTTTGGAAGGGGATGAAACCACTTCGCCGTCGCCACAGCGCTTCATACAGTCATCTAAGCTGATGGTCTCATCGACAAGGACCCTCGTTTGCCCATACACAAGGAGGTAAAGCGAAGGGTGAACTAGATCGAGAACCTGTCTGTCGGATCCCGGATGCCAATCCTTCTCACGATCCGGAGCATTTTCCAGTGGGGATATAGCACGCTGCAGCTCTTTCTCTAGCTCGTCTGACACGATCGTGTCAGATTTGAAGACACCATTGAGCACTTCAATGCAATTTGTGTCTTTGAATAATCCTGCTTTATATTTAAGCTCGGCGATACATTGCATGCCGTCAGATGCGGATAGTATGCTGAGTCTGAAGGAGAAATGCAAGATGCAAAGAGTTGCGATTGGTAAACCATATCAGGCATAGGAAAATTAGTACCCACCCAATCGACCATCTTCTCCGAAATATCAGTATCCGGCGTCGCCAATGCTTCGGACTTCCACTTTGTAGTGATATCTTTATCGAAGACCTTCTCGTTCCAACCTATTTTATCACTCATGCGATTCGTCAGTTCCATCATCGTACGCTCGCGAACGGTAAGAAGGTCTCCGCTACTGTAGCCAAGTCAATTTGACGGAAAGAAATTGTTTAACCTTGACGCAATAAAAGCATGAGACATACTCGTGATCTCCTCCAACAAGTATAGATGGGAAGAAATTTGTACCTTCCCTAAGGTAGGATATCCTGTGTAATTGTGCACGGAAGCTCGGTCAGGGTGGTAGGAAATGGGAAGTTGTTGTTCGACAGAAGACCTTATATGAAATCTAGCATCGGTGAGTCAGAAGTTTAGATACTATATAAGACGACGAAGAGATAGTTGATAGTTCTTTTATTGACTCAAGTGCGAAGCTATAAAGCTACAATAGACACTCGCTAAATATGTAGGCCTGGTTACCCACAGATTATACAATCGCCACCGAACTGTACCATCCTCAAGACAGGTTCTCAATACACGAGATTCCTCCTATTCGTACCCCCTCCTTCAGTACTCCAGGATAGCTGGCCTTTGTAGAATAGCCCCACGGAAACGAAAAACCACCGGTTTTCTCCCGGTGGAAACTCTAAATCGTAGAAATGCATCGATGTCTCTAGATATAGAGGCGTATGAGGGAGACTGACAATTGAATCCAGTCCTGCACAGTCCCTGGCTCTCAAACGACACATCGTTAAGTCTTGATTCCCCCTCTTCCTGAGCATTTCAACTTTCCAATCAACTTGTATACCTTCCATCGTAGTGGGCGCTGGATCCAAGAGCCAAACTCCTACCGAAGGTCACTCTATAGCTCATATAGTGTGTTTATTGGCAAAGTCTCTTTCCCAACAGAACAGTGATTTGAACGAAACGCAGTCGAATAAGCCTCGAGAGCTTAACCGTCGAAGCTCGCTGAGAGTCTCTATCGATAGAACTTCGGCATTGAGGTATATAAACCGTGTGATGAGAACGCAGTATCTTCTCCTTGTCTCGATGGCTTCGATGATCGTTGTAACAGTCGCACTTCGCCCGATAAAGATCGTTAATAGACGTTTTCGGCTGTGTATCGTCGGGTTCGTGACTCTTCTTAGCTCTGATAACAATAATCAATTGTTATCAGGTTCCCAGCCGGCATCACGTGAAGGTGAGAGTCTTGCCAGCCACGACGAAGAGATCTGCAAGAGAGAGAGCAAGGTCATGTTTATACTGGGAAGCGGATCAATTGAGCTTGCGATCGTCGCGTTGCTGCCTTGACGCGGGGTCAGGTGATGAGTTGGACGATTATATAAGCTGATATGATTGGGCCAACGGACAGCGCTAGAGTTATTTACGCCACTATGTATTACGAGTAACCGTAAGGCAACATGGTCGAAGCCTAGGATTTAGCAAACCATTTGCTATAAACAGAAAATTGGCATTGGCCAAGACGATGTTTCAGCTCTTCGTGAGACTTACTGAATCTCTTGTTCACTCAGACCAACTGTGCACAGTGAACATATTGCACACAGTTCCTCCACTCTGACCAAAGCTTAACAGGTTCGAATAGCAGTTGCTGTGAGCATCCTCAAAAACACGGTGATGCTGGCTGATGTACTACTCAAAATCGCGAATGCTTTTTGAGGGTATTGATGTACAAGATAGACTTTGATAATAAGAATAGTAAAATTCTTTGAGTCCACACTGGAGGAAGCACAAGCTTGGTGATATAAAAGATTGGATTCTATCTGTTGTATTCGTAACGATCCCACATATTGCTTCACTTGGCCTTCGTTCATGTACGGCTCAGTGGTTCTACTACATTCCCATCAGCTTTCCCACCGCCTTAGCCGGCCCCAAACGAAGTTGTCAAGGCCTGTAGAATGACAAACTTCAGTAGTTCATCGAGACTTCTTAAATCTCCTCGCGTTCTTACTTGGCAAGATTCGCCGGCTCTGCCAGAATATACTGGCGAGATCGTAAGAGAATTGAGTATGAACGCATACAAATTTTTTAAATAAGGATATGCAGTCATTTATCAGCGGGGTCTTTTACCATTGTATAGTGAACCAGTCAATATGTCGCTCTGTATGCGAGAAATAAGTGCAGGCCGGATATTCAAGCCTATCTGGGCTTCAGCATGGAGGAGCATGAGAAGATTCTGGCTTATGTAGGCTTGGAAGAGCCAATTGTGTTCGTTCGGCAGAAATCCATTTTCTCAAGCCGTTTCAGAGTATTCCGTTCTCGTAAGAGGCGGTTTTCTGATGGTTTGCTGCACTTATCACATGAATACTTTTCCTTCAGAGACGTGATGATTGAGATGTTTTGCCTCCTTGCTAGTGCTCTCGCTCACGTAATACGATGTCACACAACGAATACTATACCTATAATTTCGAGCATAATGTATGTTCAACGAACCGTGCTGTATGAGTATATTGCGGCTTCTATAAACATAATTTCTCGTTTTGAACGCTACCTATACGTATCCGTTCGTACAGTTCAGTACACTGGGATATTTCTATCCTTATAACCGTGCCACAGTGGCAGAGTTCTCTTATACTTTGTTCCAGAGCTCCGCTGCAAATCTTCGATCGCGGATGCATACTTGACGAGCGTTGCTTCTGACCAAGCGGTGTTCATGAGCGCCAGACCGAAGGGCATCCCTGTAGCGCCACTTATGCCGGCAGGCAATGTCACCATTGGATAACCTGCGCGACCCATTAGCCTTCAATCTCGAGGAGTGTTGAGAGAACAAGGACAGAAAGAACGGTCAGTCAGAGAAATTGGATGTCTTACCGGCTTGAGCTGCTATTTGATAGTTCTGACCGACATCGGGAGGAACAAGAAGACCTGATAGCTGGGTACCATCATGTTGAAGTGCGGCATCAATCCCGTCTTCTCTTGTAGACTTTTGGCAGAACGCTAAAGCTTGGTAGTATGTTTCGTCCATGACGCCTTTGAATTAGTCAGCACAGATTTTAAATGTTTAGTCCCAATCACCATGGCGTAGCTTACCTTTGGTGTTTAACGATGCTAGAAAATCGTCCTGACCAGACGCGAATGCAGGATGGATGTTAGGTTCACCCCCTTCTGTACCTGTATTGTTGATATTATATCTAAGACGCAATAGTGAAAAGTCATGAACTTGATCGTAAAAGTTTGCCTGTTATGAAGAACACAGTTCAAGACCAGGAGGCTCACTGTACAATGTCTTCAAGGGATCTGATATTGGTATTTTCCAACTCGGCCAAGTAGGCCTTGATGTTGTTGTAGAAGTCTACCTGTTGTGGTGTTTGCGCGAATCCTCCAACTTCTCAAATAACTTACCTTGATGACTGTGAACTCTGATTCATTAGGATGCCCCCGTGTCGTACCATAGTCCCTGTACATCTTGAAGTTAGTATGTCTGAAGGGCTTCCTTGGGGATTATTAAGGTCATACCAATTCCATCCATTAGGGCTCACAGTGGTTTTATAATTCGACAACTCAGTACCATTGATAACTCTTGCACCCGCTTGCTGCATCAAGTCAACCAACTCATTCAATGACGCATACATTTCTTCGCTCGCGTAGATCCAGAAAGTGTTCCATGGTAAGCCGAAAGTGGCACCTTTCAACGCAGAGCGGTCGCTTAGGAATCGCGCATATCCTCCTGAAGGAGTCTTCCCTCGCTGGGCAAACGTATAATTATCGCGGGGATCTATGCCGTAGATTGCATCTAGAGCGTAGACTGCGTCCCGAACGGTTCTGCCGAAGGTGCCAACGGTATCTTGATGACTGCTTTCCGGAATGACGCTTGTATCTACATTAGCAAATTGATAAACACAAATTCAGGCGAGGGAGGAAATACCCAGCGCGCGAAGTCAAGCCTACAGTGGGCTTAATCCCAACCAAGGCATTTCTTTCCGCGGGGTTAATGACTGTGGCGTAAAATCAAAGTCGGTGTCAGTTTTGAATTTAAGTAGAGATTCATCGGCTGGTTTTCTTACCGCTGCCATCAGTCTCAGTTCCCAGCGCAAACGTGCACAAGTTGGCTGCAACAGCAGCCGCACTTCCAGAACTACTACCTCCAGGATTTGTTGTTAGATTATAAGGACTCCTTGCCTGGCCCCCTCTAGCCGAATAGCCCTCAGAGTAGTTACTACTACGCATATCCGCCCATTCGCTAAGAGTCGCATGCCCAAATAATAGGGCACCAGCCTGTCTAAGTCTGGCAACGACATGCGAGTCACGTGGCACCACAGAGCCGAGAAGTGCCCAGCTACCGGCAGTGGTTTCCATTTTGTCCTTTGTGGCTATGTTGTCCTTCACGAGAAACGGAAGGCCATGAAGAGGACCACGGACCCTTCCAGCGGCGCGCTCGGTGTCTAGAGCGGCGGCTATCTCCATAAAATCCGGGTTGAGCTCCATGATTGCCCTTTGCGTCACGTCAACTTCATGACAAAATCTTTCCCATTTGAAGGCTGGAAATTGACATACTCAATGTAGCTATCTGTCTGGTAGATTCGTTGCAAATAACAAAAGGCAATCTGGGAAGAAGTTAAGATCCCACTGCGCATCGTATCTTGCAAGAAATCCATTGAAGCCTCTTCCAAGGCTATCCCATTACATAAGGGCATAGGGAACAGATTCGCAACGTCTTTTGCATTAGGGAACTCATAGGGAAACGGTGTCCTGAGGGTTTGAAAGTCTACAATATCAGAGAAATTCTGGGCTGCAACTGCGTTCTTAGTCGGTATACTTGGGAGAACTGCAATTCTAGATGTCGTTGCAAAAAGGCAGAGGCAAGTACTTGCTGACACGAAGATACTTCGAGGGCACAGGTCTGGACACATGCGATGGAACATTGCTGCGTCATCTGAAGTGCTTGGGGGACAATTTAGACAGAGACTCTTATATGACTATACAGAAAAACAATCAAAATACGCAAACGAACAAAACGATGGGGAACAATCGTAGCCACCGGTGGGCAAATAACTGGGCGGTTTGTACATGAAGTGGCACAGTGGGTGAAGAGCCGAGTCGCCGTACGGATAGGACCACGATCGTTGAAGTAGGACCAGACTCTCGACAACCCCGGAGCGACAACTTATAAAACTCAGGTACCTTCAACTGAGGCTTGCCGGAATTGTAGACCAAAAAAACCTCACGCAACATATCACTGACCCTTCTAGAACTTACCCCCCTACCCTCCCCCCATTCAAAAACATCCCCTCACTCGCCGGCCCCACCCCCTCAAACCCAAACCTCGCGTACAGCTCCCTCGCCCTCCCATCCGCAATCAAACTCACATACCCCGTCTCCGGCACGTTCTCATCCATCCACCCCCTGAGCTCCGTCATGATCATCTTCCCCAGCCCCCGGCCCTGATGCGCCGGATCCACCGCGATGTCCGTTACCTGGAAGAAACAGCCGCCGTCGCCGATTATGCGACCCATGCCTACGACGGTGTTTTCGGAAGAGGAGGAGGAGGAGGAGGAGGAGAGGATTTGGACGGCGAAGAGGGTGCTGCCGAGGCCGGTGGTTGCGGCTGCGGGGGAGAAGGGGCTGAGGTTGCAGATGCGGCGGAGGTGGGTGTAGGTCGGGAGGGTGGGGGTGGAGTGGTGGGGGGTGTAGGTGGGCATTGGGGTGGAGGTTTGGGGGGTTGGGAAGGTAGGTTCTGTAGTGGGAGAGTGCGGTGTTCTGTAGGAGGATATGGGGAAGTCGGAGAACGCTTTCGACCTTGATATGGTGGTTTGTAAGGCCCCCCACCCCCAAAGCATTGCATGGATCACGTGATCTACGCCCTTCGTTATCAGCACCTTGGTGCACTGGTCACATTAGTGTAAGTCTATGAGGCAAAAGACTATAGTAGCAACAGTTTCCCTTATCCATATTTGTTTTCTAACTCCAAGCTTCTTGCAGTACGTGCGCGTAAACTAAAACCGTGTAATGTTACGGCAAGCCAGCATCAATACCTTTACAATATGATTGGCTGCGATCTTCGGTAGCAGATTGTCTCTTTCTACCCCAGAAACATTTGTAATGGATTTCGTAGCAAGGAGTCTGTGGTAGAAGTAGGCACATGCTAATTACTTGGTAATTTGCAAAAGGCGAGATATTGACGAGCGAGGCAGGTCTTCCAGTGACAAGATAGCAAGGCGATCGCCATTTACATACCATGACCATTTTTCAATGAGGTTTCAATTAGAACTTGCTTCATTAAAACTATGAGCAAACTTGTTCTTCGAGAACAAACGCATCCTGCATATTCCGTAAGATGTTCGTTTATCTAGACTTTTGCGCCAAGTGGAGGCTTCTACTGCGGCCAGAGTGCAAGAATCAGTCAGTATTCTTGATGCGTCTCCGTGATTTGACCGTATGTAGTAAAGACTCAAGTGCTCCAAAGTCTCCTCTAAAAGAATTACGTGAAGCACCAAAATAAGTGTTTCATTGGGTCCACCGCTGTGAAGCGTCCCATTCCAGGTATCTTGATACCGAAAAGCTTGTGTTCTTCATGTATTCGTAGGTCTCAAAATACTGTCGTCGATTGACGTTTGGTTGAGACACCCTCCGCTCAAGATCGTTCTCATGAGTTATGTTGAACACCTGCAGCTCCAGAAGAGACTTTCGTATTTCATCAAGGTAATTCGCCCAAGTCGCAGGGTATTCTCTGACTCTCTCTGAGCCATTAGGATTCGAGCCAGCCTGAGATGGGATAACCGTCTTTGTCGAAGTCATGAAGTAAGTGTATACGACTAACAATTGGGCAGTCGTAAAGATACAACTTCCGAAGGTTGCCATGTTTGGTGACCCACTTCAATTGCCAGGTATGAGTAAAGGTATACTTGCCTAATGCTAGGACTTGCAGACGAGGGAAGAACAGCGGGGTGAGATCAATCCTTGGCCAGTAGCCCCAATAGGATTCGGAAAGAAGCTCGAGGGTGGTGAGATTTGACATTACAGGAGCGAACCAGGCGGGTGTACAATCGCCAAAGAACAAATGCGGAGAACCCCACTCTCGGAAGCGAAGCTCGTCAGTGACGAAGTGGATTTTGAGGCCACGGAGTCGTTCAAATACCGAGCAGAATTTCGGATGTATTATAAGTGCAGCACAATCATGATTTGCGACATCGACGATACAAAGCGTCCGAAAGTACGGTGTGATATATATGGCGTTAGAGAGGGCCGAGACCAATCGTAGGAGGATCCTGGTCTGGAAGTTTATTGTTCGGTTAGAATCATAGCCCTTCGTCATTTCCTCATAGTGGCCACCCAAGTCAATGCCGAAGGATATAGTAATAGACAATAGTCTCTGAAAGCGGCAACAGTTCGCGATAGCTCGTTCAAGCCGTTTTACATACCTCTTGGCCGGCTTCTGGCATAAGGCCAATGTATTTTAAGTGCTTTACACAAATCCTCAGGCGATGCGTTGCACAGACTCGTTTGAGCTTCTCAACGCCTCTAACGGTAGCACGCACGGTAAATTGCCGGAAGCGTTCTTCAGTAGCTATACTTTCCAATCTCCATGAGACAAGCCGGAGGTTTGAAATGTCCGTAGGCAAGGTATGTTGAAATATGTTTTTTAATAGCTTCGCCGGTAATATAGTGAGCGAATCAGTCATTGCTGCGATTGCGATAAGTCAAATCGCCTGATAATTGAACGAACGCACTTAACAGACGTAGAGGGCTGGTGTTGTGAAAGGTTTGTTTTCCAATCTGTAGAAGCCGTAGATAAGGGAAGGAGTGTAGAGGGGTCAGGGCAGAAAAAAGAACGTTTTTGATCTATATACTACGTTTAACACATAGTATCAGAAGTGAAAATGAAATGAACATGACTTGTATTGGTGTTGAAATAATTCACTTCGTAACCAAGTACGGAAATGTTTTCGGCGGCACTCTTGACCTTGAACACAGATAAGAGGCTGATGTGCTCTGTGGCGCTGGTTGGGCAAGTCCTCGAAATTGCTGATGTTGCAGCAACGTCCTTAGTATTGTCTAAGTAAGCTTTAGGCAAATGTTGTTTATGTGGTGTTGCGTTTCTGCTGAACACCAAGACGGATATCATCTGCTGGTGGCATACGGCAATACAATTTTGTGGCAGAGGTTCGGTTTTCCCAGTGAGGCACCTACCTACCTCAATTGTAACAGTATAAGTCTCCAACGTCTGACACCCTAGATCAGTCCGTGCCTTAGTCCCTGGGAATCAATAACGCTTTTCTGGAACGCTTACAATACGTGTAATGCTGCATTGGCTTCTTTGCCACGATCAAAGACCAAGGTTTTCACATAATGGCACTTGCGAGTCTCAATTACAGGTGGGTTATATCATTCTTCTGGTTATGATGAACAGCATTCAGCACAAGATCAAATGTGTAATGATTAACGGGAATAAGCCGGTATAGTGCACCAAGTTGACCGCCAGGCTGACTGTTGGGTTAAGTGGTGTTTACACGATGAAAAGTCAAGATGATCCGTTCCTTGAGTTCTTATAGTCGAGTGACCTGTTCGTCTATACATGCAGTTGAATCAGGATTAATGAAGGTGCACCTTTCGAAAGCACTTGGAGACTGATTGCTCTCTTGGATTTGTCTCCAGAGACCGGATGTTGTTTTATCGACTTCCGTGGCTGAAATGGTAAGGTGGCGTTTGTGGCGCCTGTGAAGATGCGCTAGGGGTCCCGCTTCTCCGCGTATAAACCCCTCATGTCCCTTCGTGTTTTCTGTTTATTCTCTTATTTGCCAGCTGAGGTGTACGTTGTACTTGAGTGTAAATATTAATCTCCCTACGCTTTGTACATGATCGTGTCAGTCATTGCTGTCCTTGTCATTACACCTACGCTCCAATAGGTGACCTGTTTCTGCATGCACATCTTATGCTTTTTCAAAAACCGTCTCCCAATCTCAGTTCTCTCTGTTATCGTTGAGAGAAGACGATAAGTAACCTAACGGCGTGTTGCTTCAATCAACATTTTCAGTATTCTACGCTGGAGTCCACTTCGAAAATGGCGGATACTATCATCAACAGAGCCAGAGCCTACATTGAGCCATCCGTCTATCTTTTTGTTGCCATTTGTGGTTCGTATAACTTGGAATAATTCGAGACATCGCTAATAAGATAATGAAGGCGGCCTATTTGTAATCGTGGATATGCTCGTCTACCAGAAACATCCACAAGACATCTTCAATCCTTCTAAATTCAAACAACGAATGTTTGGTCAATTCTGGCTCAAAATGGGTACGTAGTGTATCACAGAATTCTCATGTTCCCGAAAATTTCGCCATTGACACCCGTCAAGGCCCCATGTTCGCAGCCCGAGAGCGCGAAACTGTCCTTCCCTCTCTAGTCTCTCAAGCCTATGGAACGGTCCTAGAAGTAGGCCCCGGAAGTGGGAGCCAACTCAGCCGTCTCGATGTCTCTAAAATCACCCAGATCTTTGGCGTAGAGCCCACGCTAGACCTGCACGGCGAGCTGAGGGCTAGCATCAAGCAGGCCGGACTAAGTGATGTTTACACGATCGTGCCTACCGACGTTGATGATACGGAGCAGCTCAGAAATTATGGTATCGAGAAGGATAGTATTGATACATTGCTAGTCATTCAAGTCCTGTGCTGTGTACCTCAACCCGAGAAAACAGTGCAGGAGCTGTACGGGTTGCTAAAACCTGGGGGACAGTTGATTGTCTATGAGCACGTGAAAAGTGAGGATAGGATATCCAAACTCGTTCAAGGTATGGTATTCACGTAATTTTCGTCACTACTTCTGCACCCGAATCGATAAACTAATGCAAATGATAAAGACATCTACAACACAGTGTGGCCTATTCTGCTGGGCAACTGCCACTTGAACCGCCCTACCGCAGATATCATAAAGAATGCCTGTGACTGGGCGCAAGTGGAGTTAGAAACCCCCCAAAAAGACGATGCCTGGCTGGTTCTTCCGCGTATTTCGGGTAGGCTCGTGAAACCCAAGTAGCGCTTCACTACTTGCAAGCAACCTGGTGCGACCCAAGTCTGCAGAAATGATTATAAGCAATAACCAAAATTGGGATAACATACCAAGATAAACCACATCCTTTCACATACGACCACAAACACAGGAAAACTGGGAAATTTTCTCGCATGCAACTAAGACATCCAGAATATGTCTGGTTTGAGCGCCGCTTCAGGATGTTTTTATGTCCCCGCCCTGTCCCTCGCCAAGGGCCTACTTTGCTCCTAACACTTTAGGACACTTTTCATCGCTCCATATTCATTGGGGGTTTCTCTTGAACTGCGCTGCTAACTGCCTGCTGCCTTCTGCGTCTCATTTTTCAGCTATGTCACCACGATCGTATAATACTGACATGAATGAGAATTTCGCAATTTCTTTACCATGAGATTTTGGATAGTGCTCAACAAGATAAAAGATAAATTCGCAGCTCTCCTCAAAGCGTAGTGCCCCAGAAGTAAATGCTTGAGCCTCTTTCTTCTTGTAAGTTTTAAACACCGGGTCATCTCTTGCTGATACATTCCAGTCTCGACTTTTCAGTGAGGGATTGTAATTCCAATAAGATGTTGAGCTGGTCTGGACGGCGAAAGCCAATGTTGTGTTTCTAATTGTCACTCAGTTTGGCAGCTGCAAGTGCCCGGAGATCGTCACTACGGTTCTGAGTTCGGAAATTAGCACTTCGTCAAAGAAGCGAAGTATATATCTATCTACTATGGGGTAATTGCGCAAGGGATGAGTGACAAGTTGAAGTCGGGTGAAAGGTGAGCAGTGAGGAACAGGAACAATTAATTGTATCGTACCCCCAATGTTATTAACCATCTAGGATAGATGAGAGGGGTTGGGTGGGCTCATCCGGAGACCCTCTTCTCATCTGTAAAACTCTGCAGTATGCTAGGGCTTTTCACCAAACAGTTCGTCGTTCCAGACAACACAGTGCCGGTTGTTTCGCTCCTGGCTCCTATAAGAACCTTGAAGTTGGTTTGATCTCAGGCCCACCCATCCATTTCTCATCGTTGTTCCTAGTCACGTGTGACGTAAAGGTGTCACACACAACTTTAGAATCCAAACTCCGATGAGCCTTTACGGCTTCTCATTAGTAGTAATCTTCTGCAGCTTTGAAATCACCTGCCGGCATATATTCCTTGACAAGAGCATCGACTAGCGGATAGAATCTAAGAGATGCGATGATCGTCCTGACTAATTATCCGAATCCTAGGTCGCCGATTATGTCAAATGTACAAGATATGTATCCAACCCACTATGTTCACAACAGTACCACCAGTAGACGTAATGGTTCGCAGTTGCCTCCTGGCCGTTGGAAGCTGTTGTTGAGGAACAGCAGGAGAGCAGCTTTTACATCCGCTCGTGGTCCTTCAAGTCAGGGGTACTTACAGTGGACGGCGTCCGCCCTTAAAATCACCCACCATATCAGGGTTTCTAGGAAAGGAATGTCAGTGTTCGCGTAGGACAATTTGTTAGGCGTTACCCGGACTACAGCGCCATAGTTCTTGTGCATTCAATGTCGTGAACGCTCTCGCCCTTCCATGGAGATAACACATATGCAAAACGGAAAGCACCCCAGAGGAGAGAACCTTGGAACTTTTTCCAGCAGATGTAGAAAAAGGTCATAGAATGCAAGGCATATTGACTACTGGTCAGAGTCGAGTCAGTGTCGATCTTCTTTGCCCTCGCTCGCCACATTGGCTCGCTCCTATGCAAAGGATGTACCAGTAATAGCACCAGCGTTACCAAAATATAACTGAGCAACCTGTTGTCAAAACTTGTAAATATTCTCCCAAGCCATACTTTATTTCCAAACCACGGGCCGTACAACAACTCGCACCCACGATGGTTTCTCTTTATCCTTCCAGCTCCAGCTCCAGCTCCAGTTCAGAGTAGATATGAAAACGCTGCAATGTCGAAGCATACACGGCTTGCTTGGCCCCGAATTTTTCCTCTTTCCTGTGCATCATGGGGGGTAATAATATGCAGGCGTTCGCTAAACGTGTTTTCTGCAATGCAGATACCAAGTCTGAAAGAATTACAATACTTAGCAATAGCTTAAAAGCCTACAGCGAACGTGATACAGAAAGATATGTGAAAGACTTGATGGGTTTGAACTTTCTAGAAGTAATGCAATCTCTATTGAAAGCTAGGTCGGGTGTCCTCCACGCTGTGGGTTCAGCCTTACCGAGCTGACTAGACAAGCCAGTACAAATTACACCAATGCTGCTTGCAACCTCTGCTAATACCATTGTCCCTATCTCCACCACTCGAGCTTCAACAGTCACATGAAACAACAGTAGATGATATCATCTCCACTCAGCATTCTTTGCTTTTCTACTAATGCATGTCTCAGCAATCATGGTATGTAGAAGAATCTGGTACTTGCTAGGGGTTTCAAGCAAGGAACAAGACCAGGTTGGAATGAGCGATTGAGCATGCTGGGCCTTTGTTTATTTCACTCCAAAACTCCCGTCTCTTGTGGAAAAGGACAGAAACCCACCGAAATGACCTTCAGCTATATATCAATCGGCCCTATCACTTTACTTACTATTCATATCAATTCAAAAACTACAGACAACCCACCCTTCAACATGTCTTCTAACAACCACTTTCAAACAGTCGGTCCCACTCGTTTTGAGAATAGCCGAAGTTCTACTTCCAGTAGCAGTCATCATACATATCCGCCACATGCGACTGAAACAGCATCGTCTACGTCTACCGATACGTCTCAAGACGAAGCAGGACAGCGCGAACCGACCAATATCAATCCATCAAAAGATTCCGACTTCAGATGGGAGGCTTTGAAAAACAACACCGTTTACGTGGCTGTTCATGCACGTTCTTTGCCAGGTTCATACCACTGTGGACTATTCATTTCAAGATGCAAAGAAAGACATCTGGGACTCGGCTGGTCCATCAACAACGATGAAGGAGGTTGGATCGAGAAACTGCTCTCCTTTGATGCAGTCTTCAATCATTCCCACTTGCTGCTCTTGCACCGTGTGGGCCAAGTCCATGAAGGCAGGGAGGTGGTCTGCGAACAAAAACTACGGACGCTACGTGCGGACGGAACGTCTTCGGGAAATAGCGTAGCCACTGTTCCCGGATCGAGTTCCAGGCTTATGTCCGGAACGGCCGCGCCACATGAGCATGGGCCCGCCCAGGACGATATGGACTCGATGGCAAGGGTGAAGCAGGCGATGCGCACTCTTCTGGACAGTAGGCTCATCACCGTTTGCGCTGACAGGGCCGAGGCTCTGGAAGACGACGTTTCTCGACTAGCTGGGCAAATTTGGGATCAGGTTGTTAGCAATAAAATGCATGCTCTCGTGACGTAGTGAGGATTTTTGTTACGCTCGAGGTTTCTTATAGAGGGAAAACCAGAGTGGAGAGCACGTTGAAGGAAGGTCTAGTATTACAACTTAACCATCTTTAGCAAACACAAAATAGGTCTTAGCTATCAACTAATTGAACAAGACCACAAGGCCCGGGCTACATGTTTATGCCGCTATCGCAACATCCCACAGCCTCTTCCGTCCCTAAGTGCTATTTCTAGTCCTTTCAATTAGCCTGTGAAAACTTCTCAACGTTCTCTTAGAACCTTTGTCGACCCTCCGGCCATCTAGACACACCCAATCATTCCGACCAGCTCGACTACAGTAAGTCGAGACGGTCTTCAACAACGCGCTTGGGCCGGCCAGTTACGCCCCCAGCGCCATTGAAACCCCGAGACAGATGGTTCTCCCACTCCTTCGATGAAAGCGAAAGGGTGATTGTGAAGATTTTGTTTTCATCCATCTTACCTCGTTTCTATTCTTTCCAATGAAAAATAGACAACAGGCAACGACTTGCCGGGACAGATTGAGGTGCAGGTAACGGATACCGAAACAACCAGTGCACGCGGTGGGATTTTTGCCTACATGCACGGTGAAGAGATCCCTTAAAGGGTTTCCAATGTACCAGCACCTTTCGAAGGAGTACCCGCCCCAGTCGAAGCATAACCTCTGCTCCAGGGTCCTTGCGGACGCGCCCTCCGTTGCGCGAGGTCACTTTTCCCCCGAATGGTCGCTGATCGGGGTTCGTGTGAGGAGGAGGCGCTTCAGCTGAAGAGGTGCACTGCTGCGTCACGAACTTGCATGATCGCACTGGATATGGAGGCTCACCCACAGAATGCAGTCAGGCAACACGGAATTCGTACGACGTGCTATGGGAAGTCGAACTCGCAGAATTTGCGCCCACAGGGGGTCTACATAGATACCTCGGGGGCCTGGCAGATTGTGGGGGCGGCTATTTGAACACATACTGCATTGAATATGATTTTAATTTTAGTTTTAATGTAAATTTGAATGTAATGAAAGTGAGGCATTTCGTTCGCTCTGAAGATTAGTAGTTGGGTCGATGACGGTCAGCGAGTTCTTTCTGTTGCATGTTTTTATATTTTTAATTTCTATGAGGAATGATAAAGAAGAATAGAGATGCGGGGTTGGAAGAAAGTTGACAAATGAATAATTTGATGATTGTTATGGGATACCAGGCTACTTATTGGCTATACATTGTGGAACATGAGAACTTTTTGTATCCCAGCTACTCAAACCAGAGGCCCACTACTAACATCTTGTCGTCCTGTTTTCTGCTTGGCTTACAAACGACAATGATAGATTATGCTCGAGAAGGCCCTCCTCAAAACCGATCGTCTGGCTCGTCTAGCTCGTCTAGCGCCTCATTGACAGCAGCATCGGCTTTCTCGTTCTCGCTCCTCGGTACCCAGATGTATCTGATACTGCCTTGTTGTTTGAGCTCATCTTCGAGGTCGGAGGCTTGTTCGATGAGATCGCGGTTTACCACTTCGTTACCTGTGGTTGATGTTTGTTAATATCTTCTTGATTAGTGTCTGGGCTGATGGTGTTACCGTTGGAGGCAGTAAAGTCGTTTCGGCGCCACTTGAAGATCCAGTCTGTCATGCAACCCAGTGCGTATTTCGAGTCCAGGAAGATGGTGACTTTGAATCTGGGGTTTGAGTGGAATTTGTTGGCTTGTTTGAGAGCGGTTTCTAGGGCGAGAATGACGGCGTGTAGTTCCGCTCCTGGCAATCCGCACGGTCAACATCCTGGTCCCCGGACTTTTTGAAAGCTGATGGCTTACTCTGGCTTGTCGGCTTTGGGTATTCCTCTAGACAGTAGGTGGAGATTCTTCCCCTTCCATACTTGTACTCTGTGCAGACAGCTGCTGCACCTATTGGATCGTCTGATCCGTTACGTCTACAGCCACCGTCGATTCTCATGTACATTCGGTAAACCATGCTGTCGATTCCGCGAACCGTAGTAGGACTGAAAATAGCTGGATGCACGGGCTAATAGAAAGACGGATAGAACAAGTACAAGTTCAAGCGCGGTGGTATTCAGTCGGACTAACTTGGTTCCTACGACGTGTGAGAATATGCAATGAAGCTTGGGTGGTGGAGACAAGTAGAGGAAGAAGAACCCACATACAAGGGCTCATGAAGATGGTTCATCAGAAGGGTGACACAAAACCACACATCAAATAACTGTAATGGGGATTCATCAAACATAACTTCTTCCACAAAACGTTGAACATGAAACCATCAAGACATCAAAGCACACAACAATTCAAACACAAAGGATACCAGTAACTCAATGTGCAGACTCTGAAAACAAGTAAAGACTTACCACCAAGATCAGCAGTAGAACGGCGGGAATCAATGTTGAAGCCCCAAAGGAGCAGTCTTCTATCCAAGGAAGCACTGCACATGACGGGCGGGTGATAGAGAGCATCAAATAGAATTTAATGAAAGACGAACCAACAAAGAAGACGTCTTTTGCGGACAAGTACGTCAATGCCGCTAGCACTAACGGGTGAGAAAAAGAGCCGTGATGAATAGCGCTCACTTGGTGCCTTAGATGATAGGACATGTCCAAACCTTGAAAACAGAACAAATAAACTTTCCACCCTTGACTAGCTCTCCCGCCAGTCCCACCATCCACTGCCTTGGTAACTTACTTAGGCCCTCCCTCGGCAAAACCTGCCCTTCCGGACTTCTAAAACACCGTACCGTAGGATGCCCCCCTCTTCTCACCAGCGCAAACCCCCCCTCCCTCCCCCACGCCTCCCACTCCCACCCCCCCAAACCCGCACCATGCCCTCCCACACCGAACCAACCATCCGCTTCGCAACAGAAGACGGTACAGTACCTCTCTCCACCCCCCACCCCTCCCCCACCGTCCCCACTAACCCCTCCCACACGCCCCCCAGACGTCCCCACAATCCTAGCCCTAATCCACGAGCTCGCCGCCTACGAAAACGCCTCCGCCTCCGTGCACGCCACCGAAGCCACCCTCCTCGCCACCCTCTCCTTCCCCTCCGCCCGCCCGCACTCCGGCTACGCGCGCACGCTGCTCATCTTCCCTCCTCCTCCCCCCACCACTGCTGCTGCCCCCGAATGCGCCGGCATGGCCCTCCACTACGCCTCCTACAGCACCTGGCGCGCGTCCCCGGGCATCTACCTCGAAGACCTGTTCGTGCGCCCGCGGCACCGCGGGAAGGGGTACGGGAAACTGCTGCTGGCGACGCTGGCGCGGCTGGTGCGGGAGATGGGCGGGGAGAGGCTGGAGTGGAGCGTGCTGCGGTGGAATGAGCCCAGTTTGCGGTTTTATGATGGCTTGGGGGCGAGGCGGATGGAGGGGTGGGTGGGGATGAGGGTGGATGATTTGGGGGGGGAGGGGGAGGGGGAGGTGGGCGGTGGGGAGGTGGGGGCATTGGAGAGGTTGGCAGCTGGGGGGAGGGGGGTGGTGTGGGGGGAGTGAAGAGGGGGAGGGGAGGGGAAGTGGGGGTGGGGATGTATAATGGGGGAAGGGGTAGATAAAAGCATTTAGGATGACGCATATATGGGTTTGCTGGATAGAGGACTCTGTTCTTCTTCGGGCACGGAGCTCAAAGCATTGATTCTGCCATCGTCGTTACGTAAGACTGACCTGCCGCTTCAGCATCCCGCAAAAACTCTCGAAAAGAACACTATCATGCCCTCTCAACCACCTGATCAAGATCTGAATCTCCTGCTTCTCGTTCCCCAATCTCAACTGGATTTTAAAACCCAGCGCCGGCTCATCTTCTTCTTCCTCGTCACCAGTCGTGTCAGCGCCAGCGATACTGCCTTTTTGTTGCTGCCTTCTAGCCGCACGAGACCAGACATTGGTTCTTGCAAAGCCTACTCCCGTGGCTAGTGAGGGCCGATATTGCCATTGGAGGTCTAATTCTTCGAGCGTAGCGTTGAGGCGGCAAGCGGCATCTTCCAAGGTCGTGTTTGGTAGAGTAAAGCTGAAGTCAGAGGGGAATGGCATGAGATGTTTGGGGAGACTCGAGATGCCTCTTGCAACGTCCTTTCATACCATTTTAACGTTGAAGATGTTTCTTAATCATAACATTTCTCACTCACCTGTCTCGGTCTCATCGGACCCCAACTCCACGCTACTCCCCATCTCCTCGTCTTACCTCCCTGCACAAACTCCTTGACAGCAAAACTTTCAACTCCACTCTCTTTGAGCTTCTCCACGATAGTGCCAACGCTGCTTAGTTTTCCCAGCATACTCGTATACCACTGGCATCTGGTCTTCAATACACTACTTTCCTCGATCATACGACCTACAAATGCGGTTTCGCCGCCAGGCGTCACCATCTCGACATCAGCGCCTGTACAAGCGGAATGGGGAGGTCGGGATTTGGCGGCAGCTGAAGCGTGCAGTTCAGAGGCGGAGGCGTAGAATGGGGGGTTGCAGATGGTGAAATCGATGCTTGAGAATTGTCAGAGGTCCTATAGAGTACAGCGCGGAGGAATCTAGCTACCTATTCAATCCAAAGGCTTTCAATGGAATTAGAGGGTCCATAGGTTTAGTCTGTAGAGGACGAATGCGAGACTTTAGGTTGTTTTTAAGGATATTCTGCTTAGCATAATGCATGTTCTTCTCATCGATGTCTCCGTTTGTCATGAGCGACGTATGATGTTTTTCATCTGGGGCAAGAACCTACCTGTGACGGCAAAGCGCCATCTAGGTCTCTGAGAGCACCCAAGAAGCGGATAGATGCAACTCGCTCCAGTACCTCTGGAATGGAAAATCAGCCCAGTAATGCAATTCAGTGAAAGCTACTATTTACATATCCAACCCTACAACATCCCGGTTCGAATCATACTCATCTGCGTAGTTCGCGCTCGTGGTATCGAGTAGATCTTGGATCCAAAGTATGTAGCTGAGTCTTTCATAACGCTCAAGACAGCTTCACTATAGGGAGCGACACAGCAGATTTACCTATTTGGTACCTTGACATCTCAGCTGGAGAAACTCAATGAGCTTGTTCTTTCCTGAGTATGATACGCACTGGAGGACACAAACGATCATCAGGCAATACAATTTCAATACCAAAGTCTCGCTTCAACAAGCTCTTCGTGAGCTGTCTAAAATATGAGTCAGCCCCACGGACTACCAACGTGTAGACCAATTCTGTACTGCACAGCTTCGGGGTTGCTAAAGTCTAGTTGACCATTGGACTTCAAGCTGGGACGATATAAGTGATGGAACTTTGTGAGTTAGCATAGGATAGATTTACTATTTATTGAAGGCTGGTGACTGCAAAGCAAGGGCAGCAAAGTCCACATCGCCCTGGTAGATATTGCGGGGATCCTTCATCTTAACGCCGCATCTGGTCGTTAGTTGTCGATTGATGAGGCAGTGTAGTAAGGTAGTAAGGTATTGAAATGAAGTTGTTGTTGTAGTATGCTGGCAAGCCTTTAAATCGAAATACCGAGGTTACAACTTTACAACTATTGATGCTGATGTCTTCTTTGTCGGTCACAATTGCACAACTTGCCATAAGCTCATGATCATACATACTATTTATCTAATCAAGGAGGACTAGGCTCAGGCATAGCTCCTTTCTCTTATCATATTCACGAAAGACACTACATTCATTGAAAGTGTCTTCTGGCAGCAAATCTATCGCTACATTCTTTTGTACCAAGCCCTAGTCAATCGCCTGAAGTCCTCCTCCCAAGACTTCCCCGATATCTTATTGAAAATTCAGTACCCCACTGCGGCCACCAGCGCCAAATCAACGTATACCCCAAATTCAGCTTCCACATACGTCGTCATCGGCCCATTATTTCCTACGCAGCCCTGGCTTTCCCATGCTGTCAACTTACAAGCTGAAGCCCTCACATCTTTGCTGATAGGCTGTGAGAAACTTGCGACCGGCTCGGTCGTGCTCTTACGGTCCGCACAAGCCAAGATCTGCTGACTAGGTTTGGGCACTCAGAGCGGCGGGAACGACGCAGCCGGGCACGGTCTAACCACCGATGTAGACATTGGGCTGGCACGGTTGCCGAGGTAGCGGAACATAGAATAGGAAAGAGGGCGGTGGATAAGACAACCAGCGACTTGGTTTTGTTAGGATAAACTTCGAATCTGGAGAGGAACGCTGATTACACTCTTAATGTGCATATTGCTATGGTACATAAGGTTTGAAAGTATCTTTTGGTGTGGGATGCTTGAAGTGATACCTCCAAGTAGAATTGAGTATTCGGGAAAGAATGATATAGGATTTTTGAGGGTCGCTGGGGCTTCGAGTGGTAAAGCAAGGAGACTGGATTTCCTATTCTATCAATAGAAGACACCGGTGAGCACCTGTTGAGCGGTAGCTTGCTCGTCTCCGAGCCATCTCTTCCTCTAGACGATCTGGGTTTTCTGACGGGAACGGCCATCCTCACCGCTGACCCGGACCTTATGCAGTCTGGAGTAACTTGCTCGCTCCCTTCATAATCGTTGCACAGCTGTCTGGGGATATCAAATTTCTCTGTCATCTCATCGGGACGATGCGTGATGATCAGCACCTTACGCCTGCAGGCAATTGGGGAGCATTTAGTGGAAGTTTGACGTGCAGTCGATTGGCAGCTGTCTGTTGATGAGAATTTTACGAGAATCAATCTCCAATAGCCTTCGATAAACAGAAACCGGATATGAGTCTTCCAACTAAAAGGTTATGAGCTGTGCAATGGGGACGCTCGAAACCAAACCAACCAATTAAAATTTCAAGCGTTATTTAAAGTCCTCCCTTTTTATGCTTCTCTGCTTGCTTAAGATTCGGCGTACTTGCCACTTATTTGGCGACTTCGCTCCCAGATCTCCGTAAGCATACTTTAGGAACAGTGGTACAAGGATTCTTGAAGAAATTAATATGATATCTCGGCCAAAGACATCAATTGTTGGCGTTTTTTATTCTTGGGAGAGGATTTGGAACTTACGCAGCGGGCTTGGAGATGTTGTGCAACTTAGTGATATCTCAGATCTGGTCAATGCAAAGCTGCGTTGAGGATTGGGAAGCATGCAATGTATGTTATTGCAGGCAGTGTCACCATTCCCATATTGCGCATACTCTTACTGTAAGCATCCAGGTCGTGGGACAAGTGACGCTGGTGCTTGGATCCAGAATCTTGAATGTTCGTTTTCGATTGGGGTAGCCTGGCTTTATCGCTACGTTATCCATGACAAGGAAACGGATTTTGGGGAAGCATAGAAAAGTGAACCAACTAGCAACAAGATGATCCACTTGAAATCGACATCCGTGACGAAGGCAAATTCGCCGTTACAGTAGACTTTCCTTGAAGAGAAATTCCGCGCAATGGATAATACATGTGGGTCAAATCGAAGCTTGAAATTCTTGGCTGTTTCTATGAGAATTTCGACAACCTACTGTATGTGTTATAGTGCGATAAAACGATTCACGAACAGTTTCAGCGACGTCGATACGGACTTAACTTGGGAAGAGCCTACCGCAAAAATACCGCTGCAGTAAAGAACAGTTCGCCAACAGATCCTTTACATTGATCATATACGAGTCTTGCGCGGTTGAGCGACGTAACACTTTTCAGGTCAGGGAGAAAACGCGGCATCTTCGCTGAAGGATCCGAGCACTGGGCCGCAGTCCCTGTCATTCAGCTCCTGCAGTTGCCTTCCATTCCTGGATTTACAGGGGCTTATCGGCAAGTGAGGTTGTCAGCAGCAGGGGTAGCTTCCCAATGAGAAACAGAGACACGAAAGAATTCTATGGTCTTACCAGTTCGTACGCTCAATATAAATATTGAGGCATTTGGTTCTTATGGTAGTTGATAATTTGGAATTGAACAAGCGTCAAAGGCTGACACATTAATCTATTAACAGTGAGTCAACCATCAAACGATTTCCGCGTTGATAAATCTGCTACGAAGTAATCCTGTATGAATATCAGTAAATTGTGTAGTAGACACAGAAAAGAAAGAAAACCATATGACTAGAGTGTATTTGTGAAGCTCTGATACAACCCACGAACAACAGCTCACACTCCATGACCTCTTAGTTCTCATAACGAAACCCACATGACAATTTGGCGCTCACGGACCCGAAACGTCGTGCTTGGCGCCTCCGCCGCGTTGCAGCTGTGATCTGCTCCGGGAAAAGTCTAGGGGCGGAGCAACCTTACCGCGAATTTGCTCTTTAAGGAAGAGGCTCACCACTATCACATCAACCTGCATAAACAGATCTCCGTTGATTATTCTACACTGCTCTACTTTGGTATCTTCCAGCGCGGAGGGAGACTCTCGTAACGATGGTCACCACCATCGAATGGCCGAAATAGCTCTGTCCCATTATGCAGCGAACGAAATTTCTAGTCCCACCGTAAGTCAGCATTTTATATGTCTGCACGAATGCGTGCGTCCCAGGGTCATTATATTATACCTTATTCTCTTCCCCACCTCGCTAAGTGGTCTGTCGCAGACTCGGAATCTCATATCAGTAGTCAAATCGGAAGCCATGTGGATTTGCCAAACGACAGCGCTCCCGATCTAAGGTTGGCTACGGTTCCGAGCTTATGCAATTCCATATCACATCAATCTCGGATGAACGCGTAGGAGCTGCGTCCCAGACTGCGCATCTGGTACGACGCTGTCAGCATATAATAGCTACAGATCTCGTTGCCTTCTTTTGCTCGACTTTGCTGTTGTTCACCCTTCCCGTGCTACAGAAGCTCGACGTGATGGAGGACAAAACGCCAACTGCACAACCCGCGTCCACATGTGATCCCCTTGCATTTCTAGAGACAGAAGTAAGCAGCTTTGATACCTTTCTCACAAATGATAACTCACACTCGTGGCTTCCTAGGCTTCGGAACGGGACGACCATGACAGTTTGAGGCTCAAGAGTCCAAGAGCTCTTGACTGGTGGCTCTTCCGTGTTGCAGCTTTGATCTGCTCCGAGCAAAATCTCAAAGCAGGACAAGCCTACCGCGATCATGCTCTATCATGTGGCTTCCGGGAACATCTTGAGAGAGCAGTGTTAGTCTATGATATAGGAGTAAGGCTTCCCCTTCGAGATCTTCGGGTAAATTGACATTTGCGCCTACACAGGAATCCACTCCTTCAGTTCGGAAAAGTCTGGCACAAAACGTTGTGTTCCTGTTTCTCAATCTGAGGAAAAATCACGGTTTGACTGCGAGTCTTATAGCACGGTTGAAAGCTGGAAGATCATTCAAGCACCCACAAGGTCTGTGGGGAGCGAATTTGAACGGGATCATGAGTATGTATCAACATGCACGCGTTCCCCTTTCCCGAATTTTCAGTGCGACTCGTTACGTAGCGTCAAAACTTTCAGCAGCGCTCTCGTGGGAGAGCCGACAAGGAGCTTGCCCGCTCAATACTCTGGAACACTTCAGAAGTACACCCTTATCAAATCCCGGAATAAATCACATTCTAGGTCTCCACGACTCTTTCAAGCTTCTTCTAGCGAATATGTCTATTAAGTCTTCAAGGTTACAGGCCTGGACTTGACGCGCTACTCAGAGCTGTTGCTTCGATGACTCGATGTAAGAGATGGGTATTCCGGGGTTGGGAGAGACAAACAGTTCTAGCTAGTAGCCCTTCCCGCGCGAGCAGGATTTCTTCGGGGCTCTCCCGAGTAGGCGGTTGCGGAACCCCTTAATGCAGGGATTCGATACTTGGCCAGGATCGGTAAAGACTTCAAGAGTCTCTCAGCCACCATGATCTCCTCACCCTCCAGGCCGAAGATTCTGAAAAGCGTCCCAATCGTGACGCTCGTTTGAACAGCATCCAGGTTTGACATGAGCTGCCGACGAATCTTTGCATCAGTCTTTTCAAACAGAGAATCCCAGAAGCCCCTCTCCATTGCGTCGTAGGCAGGTCTCTCTTGCCATTGCTTGTCGACGATCTCTCCCGCAAGGTAGTGGATATACCCACAGCCAATGCCGAAGGGCTGCACGGAGGCCATTTCCCAGTCCACAACACCCGTGATTTGGCCCGCCTTGTCGGAAAGGATGTTCATGCCATTCAGGTCGAAATGCGTATAGAACAAAGGCAGTGATCGGAGCTGCGGTGCACTTCTGATGAGGTGGTCAATGAGCTCATAGTATTGTGACACATCTTTCTCATCCAAAGCACGGATTCTGCGAAGGTGGTCGATCACTTTCTCAACAGCTTCGTCGCTGGAACCAGGCATGAAACATTTGGCGTACAGACGACCAAGTGACTTCATGCATACAATTTGCTGTTCATCTTGCCACTGTTTTTCTTGCTCGAGCCAGGTAGCCCCAGGGATTTTTGACATGTAGAATGGCCAGACCTTTTGCCGGGTAAGGTGCGGTGCCTCGATAGCCTCGATGATCGGCACCTGGTCCCCAAGCAGTTGATGTGCAGTGGCAAAGGGCCCTACTTCTAGCGGCTCGATGCGGAATTGTATGATCACATTACGTCCGTCCTTCAAGGTTGCCTCGTAGGTTTTACTGAAGCAGCCCTGTATTTCGACAGGCTTAGCTTCCGTTACCGGGACAGCGAGGTGTTGAGCGATGAGCAGCTTCGCTTCCGCGATCTGCTTCTCTGTCGAATTGAGATTCTCTGGGAATTCGGAGTCCATTCTGATGTGAGAAAGACAGTGAAAAAGACAGTGGGAAAGGAATTAAGGAAAAGTCGAGGTCCAGCGTTGTGCGACGTGTGTGGTCAGGGCCACCATTATTGTTTGCGAACCGAGCGCCTAGGCAACCGCTACCCCACTTTTTCTATGCTGAGAGAGCACTCCGTAGGTGCATTTGATTTGTGTGATCCGGCACGGGTTAGCTGCATCTGAATTATAATCACTTCCCCCCCCACAAAAAAAATCCCACGACCTAACAATCACAGCTCCATGTCGTGTAGCCTAGAATCATTATCTTTAGTTAGGCGGAGGATCGCTTGTGTTAGTTCCGTGGTTGGATTTGGTCCGTGACGGTCAGCACTTAGGGCGGGGCGTGTTCGGGGTTTGAGGCGGGGTGCTTGAAGGTCAGAGTGGTTGTGTGGAATGAGGGTTGGGAGTATTTTAAGAGGGGAGGAAAGGGGGGGAAAGGAGCGTGGGTGGTGATGGCTGTTGTGAGAGAAGTGGGAGAGGGGGCCTTAGCCCTAGCTTCAGCTTTTTGGAACATTTTATGGGGTGGTTTCTTCCATTGTTTGTGTCGTTGTTGTAAGGTCGCTCAGTAATCTTTAACGGTGTTTGTTAGTCGTGAATGACTTTACATATGAAATGGTAAACTTATAAGATAAAATATCAACAGTTCACGTAATTCAAAGGGATTTATCTTTGTATTTTTAAGATTAGAGGATTTATTTATACGTATACTTGGTATGTAGGAGAGACGCCAACAGGTATATCTGTCATAATTGACGAACAACCTACCAAGGAACACCAGAAAAGAGACTCAAACATACTATTCCAAGTTCTCCCCTATCCAATCTCTTGTATCACCACCTTTTCTTTCTAGCTCCCTTGCTCATCATCAAACCCCCCTTCTCGCCCCTCTGGCCGCACACCAAGCCTCTCCATAAATTCTTCCATCTCGCTCGTCTGTTTCTGCGTCTGTTCTCGCGCGCGTTGCAACATCCGTTCCTCTCTCGGCTTTGAAGTCCAAGTCATCAATTCCTCGTGCGACTGATGCGACCAATGAGTCACATATCGCAGTGGACTTATTCGGAGCGCTGCAATCGCCCTGGCATACATCACCTCCGTTACATCGGCCAACTCATCCCCTCGACGCTTCTCCAGTGCGCGTACCCACTGTATATGTGGAGCGATCCCGAGGCCGTTATCCTCGTCGGGGATTGGAAGCTGGGGGTCGCATCGAGGGCGTGGTGCGAGAATCGTCAGCCTCTCCAGGTTTGGGAGTTTGAGCAAGGCGGCGAAGGTAGGTCCTGGATCATATGTGCCCTGGGTTTTTGTACCCTGGGTTTTGGGGGGTTTCAAGAGAGAAATCAATCTTGCCCCCTCTTGTGGTAGAGGCTGAAGGTGAAGAGTGAAAGTCCGCAGTGAGAGACATTTGTCGACGACAACCGCAAGGTACTCTTTCATAGTGATGTTGACTCGGTTATGGTAATTGCTAAGCTCGCAGTGCATGCTGATGTGCCGCATATCAGATAAGTGAACCAAGCAATCAGCGCGGAGGGGATGCGAAGGATTTGGGCGGAGCTTGAAGAGTCCGTACTCTAATATCTCATAGCGAAACTTATTGTTTCTATAGAAACGCTCGGAAGCTTCGTCGTGTATTAGTCGGTTGGTAAGTAAGAGAGAAACATCGACGAGGTTTTCCTTGGGAGCAGAAGGCTCGTGGGCTCTTCCGGGCTCGTTTACGGGGCGGAGGGGCTTCGGCTTGGTGAGCACATGGTCCCAGATCTTGACCCGAAGCTCTGCTGGAAGCGCCAGGAGGCGAGAGGGTTGATCTTTCGGTGTCATGGTAGTTGCTACTCGGTGCGTTGTACTGGGAAGAGGTTCTCCAGGAAAGACGTAAGCAAACGCGTAGTATTTATATGGACTTGATAATAATTCGCAATAGACAACGACTCCTCCAGCTCGGAAACAAAGGCTGTTTTCAAGATTGTTTTTTTTGAACAAAGAAATGGTCTCACCTAGACAATAAGATTTCCACTGTCAACCAAATTAGATAGTAAGGACTTGAGATACTTGAAATTACTTTTGATCTTTCCCACGCGATTTTGGCGCTTCAGGACCCAGGCTAAAAGGACGTAAGTACCAGTCGGCCCCTTTTTGTCAATATTTGCTCGTTGGCGTGTTTCTGAAATAGACAATGGCTGTACAGTGCTGATCACATAGATCAAAGGCTACTTAGCTCTTGCACCAGCTCGTATAAGTATCGGATAGCAAAGATTGTGGGGCTAGCGTCATAAGCTCTTTGTACGTAGAGTTGGTTGGAAAAAAGAAAGAATGATGGATTTCAAACCCTTTTGAATCCGAACATTGATAAATTACTTCCCCAACCACCCTTGATCGTGCACTGACTGCTGTTCCTCTTGCAGGACCTGCTGCCCTTATTATGCAGCCATCTGCAGTGATTGTTCCTCCCGCGGCCTATACGTCCAAATGTGTAATTCCTCCCAAAGCCATAGTACGTGCCTGAACAGTAAGATCAGCAAACTCATCGCCCCTACCTTCATGCTCGGTAATCCATTGAATATGCGGCTGGACAGGGTTCTTCATTATTTCAGAATTGGGAGAGCCCGGAGCGATAATAGCGAGTCCTTCCAGGTCCGGCAATTGAAGAAGGGCGTCAAAAATCTTGCTGTCTGGGACTCGCGCACAAAGCTTCTTGTGTTCATGGGTCTTTAAGAACTCGAATATATGTCTTGGAAAGCGATTAACGCATGAGGTGGTCTTTTTGAAGTGTGAAAGTGAATGTTCGCAGCGAAGGACAATTTTTTAACAATTGCCGAAGGTAGTCGGCAATCGCCAATTTGTTCCGGTATGAATGATTTGGGAGGGTTAAGTTCATAGTGATTCTTGTCATATGGATCTTGTTCACAAGACAGTTGGCACGGAGAGGGTGCGTAGGATTAGGCCGGAGCTTCATAAGGCCGGACTTGATGATGGTGTAATTGAAAAGATTCTTTCGGTAAAAGGTTTGGTTAGCTTCTCCATGAACCTGACGATTGATGCGGAGCAAAGTGGTATCAAACATGTTCTGAGCAGGGGCTAAGGCGTCTTGAGCTCTTCCGGGCTCATGAGGAGGACGAAGCGGATGAGAAGTGGCCAGAAGGATTTCGTAGATCGTCATTCGCAATTCAAGGGGGAGAAGGAGAAAACCACGTAGATATTTGTTAGCTACCATCTTTGGCTGTTCGAAACAGGAAGGGGTTTGAGATTCAAGCATACCGGAAAGCAAGCAAACGGATTTAGAAGGACATATATGCTGTCATTGGAACAAAGCTAGTGAGTTATGCACTCCTTGAAACATCAATAAGAAATGTTGAGTCTGCGACAGCAGAATATTTAGATTGATTCACTACCAGCAAGAATGCGTTCTACTTCCGAAAAATAAAAGGATCGGGGCGTTCTTTGTTCATGTTTTACATATTGAAAAACGTCCTAGGAACACGAAGGTAGCAGGTATGATACCAGCCACGGATTGGAAAAGGGCCCAGACATTACACGCACCAACCAGCAGGCCATTCAAGCCCTCGACTTGATCTTACGATAGACTGATAGCCTTAATATTTCTTCTAAACGCAAGTTTCCCAAACTTCCTAGCACAGCTCAAGTGCTAACTAGAGAAATACTGCCCGGTGGCTGATAACAACAGAGCGATGTAATGGAAAAGAGACACGAAAAGCTCAGTCAGCACGGACTCTGTTCCTTGCTTTGCTCTGGGTTTTCACGAGGAAAATTAACGAGATTACCCTTGAAGGCGAAGTTACTGTCTAGGAAAGTGCTCTCCGCTAGATCTCACTTGATAGTGCGAAGCCGACCACGATCTACGAAAATATCAGCTCTCATGGCCTTCACAAAAGCATCAACTATCGAGACGATGGACTAACCTATCCACGGATCTCAGCCTACTCGGACGAAGCGTCATTATGTGATCCTCTTCGTGACGTCGCTCTTAGGGGCGAAATGTCCAGGCGCGAAACTCTTCATCCCGTGGGATAGCCCTGTTATAATCGCGTGGACTAAGGTCTTCCCATTCGTCGTCCAGGCCTTGTCCTTTAGCCAGCCATTGCACCAAAGGAGCATTGTCGATTCTCAGTAGGGTGAATCGTTCTGGCGTGTCACGGGCGATGATTGTAAGTCGCTTCTTAATTCTAGGAAGGAGCGCAGCCATGGCCCCTCCGAATATTCCGTCATAGTATTCTTGTCCTTTAACCACGGCAGAAGTAGCCGTAAGGCCTTGATGACCATTCACTGGTTTGAGCTGCATTGTCAAGGTTTCTAGGAGTGGGCAATAATGGGTAATCTCTCCCAGAGCCATCGCAAGTGTGAAGTCGAACAAGTTGATGATCCGATCAAATCTCAGAAAACACAAGCTGACATGTCGCACATTTGCCATTTTGTGCATGTTGTGAAGTGTGCGAGATGTAGCTGCTAAAATTGAGAAGTGGAAAACGTTCCTAGTGTAGAAACTACGAAGAAATTCGTCCTCGTAGTCATCATGGACCTGCCGATTTACTCGTAGAACAGCCCAGACGTCTGAATCTCCGGTTCTCGGAATGTATCGCCAGCCGAGCTGTTGTTGGGGTATAACACGAGCCCGGATGATAGCCGCTTCTCTGGCAATTTGGTGCTTTATCTCTTTGGGAAGGTTGAGTAGGTTGGGTGGCGGATGGGATCGCACTGGTTGAACAACGATTTGCGGATGGCCATCTGGCTTTGGTTGATAGGGTTCTTGAGGTTTGTTAACTTTCTGCTGACGGTTCATTGCTTGGCGATGATAGTAGACAGCTCGGCGAGAAATTGCTGCTCTGGCCCGTAGTATTGCCTTCCTACGATTGATAATCCTCCATAATGCGAAATGGCCAGTGGATGACTGAGGATAAGTCATTCTGTGGCTTTGCTCTGAGTTTGCTGGGAGTGAGGACTAGAATGCAAAGTTGCAAGATATTATCCCAAAGTATAAGTAGATGAGATTGTGGAAGTTGGCTGGCCAATGTTCACATATTCAGTACGTTGTGATCTTGTATGTGCGCCATATCACGTGGGTGCGGGAAAGGCTGAATTGAATGAACGTGATTTAGATGTTTCTGGTGCACGGTAATCAAGGCCAGGTCTAAGGAAGAATCATTTCCCGGCCGTAGTTTTGACCAATATCGGTCCTTTCTTAACATGGTGCAGTGCACACCTCGACTCTCCGCTCAACCAGTAAACGTGGGGTATCTAAGGAGACATCGAAGCTTGAAGTTCTTTAAACCCACCTAGAGATCAACTCTCCACCCCAGGGGGCCTGGACTCTTTTATACGTGGATTCTTAGTCGTGCTATATATCAGTGGGCGCTGCAGCTAGCGGCAACTTGCACGGTAGGCTTCCCTCAGTGTGTCGTGAAGCTGGCACAGAGTCAAATTGCCCCCTGCCAATAGGGCCAACCACCTTCGACTTGAGTATATATAAAAGCGGGAAGTGCGTTTTCGTTGCCGGATAGGGAGCAGCTCAATAAGATCAAGGCACGAGTATGAAAACTCGCTACAACTCATTCCCAAGGTTGACGACCGCTCAGCCAGGGCGCGAGGCTACAGGAAGCCCTTAGTCGATTTTGAATCGAGGCCTTGCAAAGAAGAAGATTGTTTTAGAAGCCCCTTCGGAACCACCATAACCTCCTACCCTGAGACAGTCTGCGGGTGATTTTGTAGGCTTGCCGAGCCTACAGTACCGTCCTGAGAGAAAGGACGTTCTCGCTACCGGCCTCCGATACCTGCGTCCAAAAGACTGAGCGCAACTACCCATGGTATGCCAATCGAAACAAGCTGTTTTGCCGCTAATGACTCGTGAGTCTCTTCTAGCAGAAAACACCCCAGGAAATGGGCCTCGAAAATTCTTCCGGGAGTCCACAAATTTCTGGCAAGAGTCGAAGAGAGCTTTGCAAGAGCGCCCCATGGCAGGTTCAGAACGAAACCGGGGAGCTTCCAATATTCCACTTTATCCTTTCCGAGATCCATAGGGTCACACTTAATTACCTCTCGTATAATGCAGTAACCGCAAGGAATGCCCTTTGGGTCTCACCTACCGTCACTGTAACGGCTTGAGATACTTATTCCTGCATTTTGCAGCCCCTTATTCGACCTGCGATTTATTTGTTCTTTTCAGTCAGATTTATGCAAGACACGGACCGATTCGAGTTGTGAAAATGATATCTAGTCTTTTAGATGAGAACACCTGTGTCCGTTCTTCATGAGTTTAAGCAAGAACAAAACCGATGGAAACGAGATTGCTGGTATAAGAAAAACGACGAACTCTTGTGGCCAAGTGTAGTCGGAGACCCTTAGCGGCAAGAAGTGTGCTTCATCCGAACGAATCATCACCCGGCTGCGATATGTGGTTATCCCTTTCGCATGGCCACGGACATCAAAACCTCGCACGGTCCGGTTAAGAGATGTCAACGATCCGGAAGACGTAGAGTGGCCAGAACATGGCAGATAATATCCCCAAAAGCCAAACATTGAACCAGCTGAAGGCCGTCCGGCTCGGCCGTCATTGTGAGCGAAACGACCGTCGAGAAGCAGTCATAAGAAGAGAAACGCAGAAGACTCCAATCGCCTAGAGCGACTACCGCAGGAGACAGTCATCTTCAGAGCGCTAGAGTACGTGCGGAGGCAATACTCAGCAAAATCATCAACCACGCAATACTAGCCTCAAAAGCTTGACAGCGTAAAGATCGCAAATCTCTATTCAGATCTTCAAAACCCAAAACCACAGGCCCACCTCCACCATTATTACAGTGCAAAGCAGCATTACCTCCGAATCCTGGAGATTAGAAATCTCAACTTCGCCTTCGGCGTTCCATACTCTAAGCGAGATCCTTAGCCGCGCGGCAAAAATATATGATTCGCGCTCGGCCTTTGATTACGGAACCACCTAGATAGAGCCTAGCACCAGTGGGTGCGAAAAGTCATCGCAGCATAACCGAGTGAGGCTTGATGGGGATGCCTCGATTGTGCTGCAACGACTTCTCGCTCTTACTGGTGCACTAGATCACTAAACGCTCCATCACAACCCCACGAATCACCATCCCCCATCTCCGCCTACATCCTCTCAATATATACCCAACCCCTAATAACCTATCTATAGCCCATAACCAGATCAAAACAAACCCACCCAAACCCTACATGCAAGCATCCCTCTCATAAACCTACAATCAAACAAAGTCTCAAATCCAGCCCGCTTAGCAAACACACATCTACTGTCAATACCCATACGAGCAAAACATTCGACTTATATTGTTCGGAATGTTTATGCCTAGGCGGATCGGCCATGGGCCTTGCAGGCATCTGCCAAAATGCGAAGAATGTGGAGTCTAACCCGTTTAGAGGGCGTTTGCATTATAGAAGCCCCAAAATCGGTAGGGACTTTGTCTAGATATTTGAGCGGTTGAGGATGGGGACGCGGTGGTTTAGTGGAAAGGTTTCTGGTGGATGTCAAAGGATGGAGGGGAAGAGCAGCAGCCGGGGACGGATCTGGGGGGGGATATATAAGCCGCGTGATACCGTTGGGATTGTGGGTCGAATAAGTGAGTGCCCCTCCTGTTCGTGCCGCTGAGCCCATACAAGTCAAGCTGGGCGTTGGGTATGGCAGTGCGGAGATAGATTACATAGTTGTTTTCTGTGGTTGGTAATGGATGTTTGCGCTATTTCAGATTGCATTGTTATAGAAAGAGTGGGGATGCAGCGCTGCATGAATCTAATTGGAAAGGATTCGTCGATACTGGGAACACATTCCCGCCATTATTCTTCTCGGTAATACGTTTCCCTAGCGGATGTTTGTAATCTCTTTGTAGGGGTTCGCTCTCAAGCCTCCCACGGGTGCCCATCAGGTCCGAGCTTCCCGTTGAGGAAAGCCAGCTTCAGAAGCTGCTTCTCCTTAATCTCATCCTTGTGCATTTCCAGCTCATTGACGTCCCCTAGCACGCGGTAAGTATGTCGGTAAACCACCAAATCAGTAACAAAGCCTTACAGTTGACCGAGATGAATCCACCCTTGAGAAAGTCTGCCCTCGGTGTGGTGAGATAGGTGGTAAGTGCTCCCGTGAGTATGGTCGGATCTTTAGCGAATGGCATGAATGCCGGCGTAAACATGCCTCTGCCCTCGTTGGCAGCGACGATGCCTGGATGAACGGAAAAGACTCGGATCTCGGGATACTCTGCGTCGACGTACTCTCCAAGCTTGATCACGGCGAGCTTGCTGGTGGAGTACGAGCTAATACCTGGCATAACAAAGGAAGCGCCGAGGCTGATAATGTTGATGATAGTGCCTTGAGCGCTGAAGGTCTTGATGAAGTAGTGGATCATGAGGTAAGTTCCCTTGATGTTGATTTCCTGTACGGTATAAAGTCAAGGGTCATATTCAAGAAGATTTATTCATATGTCTCTTTCCAAGAATATGGACTTACGAAATCTTGCCACCACGCCGAGGGCTCACCTTCACCAACCAGTCCACCGCCCATGGTACCAGCGCTATTGACTAAGGCATCAGCCTTGCCGAATTTGGCTTTCACCTTTTCGTAGAGGGTCTTGACGTCTGTCTCGGAAGAAACATCGGCTTTCTGAACCAGCACTGGAAGGCCGTGAGATATGGACTCCACGTTCTTAGCCGCAGCATTGAGGGTATCCAAGTTGCGGCCAACTAAGACGATGCCGGCTGCACCAGCTTGGGCCCAGGCTGTAGCAGTATCCTGTTATACTTCTCAGCAACGCGGGTCAAGGGCAACAATACATCCTCAGACTATTTTGAACAACAAGCTTAGGCAGCGACGTCATTCAGAGGCTGACTCACGTATCCGAGACCGCCCCCGGCGCCTGTAATAATGATAACTTTGCCGGTGGCTTGATTGTCCGGATTATTAGGATCGATTGCCGGGTAGACGTTGCGGGTCATGCTCTTAGTAAGCTGGAAGGGCTTGGTGTATGCGTTGGCGTCACCCATTGTGGCTTTTGTTCGCTGGTGGTTAGGACTATGATGAAATCAATAAGAAGGTGGTAGGAGTTGGGCAGTTAAAGATCGTGGACCTTGTAGATTATCTTTAGGGTGCGTTTTGTTTGGTGTGAAGGATGAATGATCTCTCCTAAGGTTGCCGAGAAGATGCGGGAAATTGCTGATCGCTTTGAGTAGAGCGTCCGAGGGGGCATCCTCACATTTATATCCATGATCGATAGAGTGCCGTCTTCCACCCCACTTCGGAATGTGGTGACAAATGGCTTTGGTCTATTCGGTGATTTCGCTGTTTCGAGCGGTAAACTCGTTAACCAATAGGCGACATAGCCAACAGCCGAGCTGAAAGGGGTGTGTCTTGCATGCACGCTAGTTATCAGAGGGCCAAAGACGCAATACTCCGTAAACCGATACCCACTCCAGTAAGATTGTCAAAACCATGACAATAAACAAATTCATTCATCAGGCGTAACAAACTAAATGCAGCAACTACCTTAGTAGAAATGTTTGTGAAAATGAAAGCGCCAGAAAGCTGATCATGACGCATAAAAAGCGAAATTTGCTTTTCTAATGAAATAAAATTCGACCAAAACGCTCCAAAGAGGCACAGGGTCGACTTCGACTCATGATAGTAGTGAACCATGAACGTCATATTAAGATTAGAATCTTTGAGCACCTTAGGTGGTGTACGCGATTCATTGTGTTTTCAAGCCGAACTTGAGGCGATTGTTGCAAGACTTCTGGTACCTGCATCACGACAAACAAGCACGAGGATATTCTTGATGTATTATGCTAGATTGAGGCTTTTTTGAGTTCTGTTGTTGAACGTTCAGTCCTGAACTGATCCCTTGATTCCCTATACTTCTTGGAGGGCAGAACTCCAGTCATCCTATTGGGTGGTAGAAACCGCAAGTTTACGGTCAATATTTAAAATGAACAAGCAGACAGTGCGAATTGAGATTGTCCTCAGACGGCATCAACATCGTATCTGATATCAACCATGAGGTCCATGAATCCGCCGTCTGCTTTTGATCTAAGTCGACAAACAAGAGGGGAAGTGGGGGAATTTCTTGGACGTAGAGGCGAGAAAAGGTGAGATTTGAGATACGCCCGAATCTTTACTGACTGAGACCGGGAGTCACTACATATCAGATCGAAAGCGGAGAAAGAACACCAAACTATCCAGGAACCTCGTTCAAGAAACAAGAATACAGCTCCAGATAACCTATGTTTGGCGAAGGAATAGGTAAAGATGATGCACACACTCGTGAAGTTGGTACATCTAGCGTGACCGCTAGAGATGTGGACTTTGGGGTAAGGTCAAACATACTGTCGATGGTTGCCCATCCGTGGATCGACTAATCAAGTCCTTCGTTGCAAAATCTCATGGTGAATGCCGTCTACACATCCCAGAAGTGTTCACATTTGCCATACATGACCATTTGACTTATGGGTCCAGGTATTGCTTGATGGCATGCATTAAGACAGTTGTCTAACTTACTATATCATGCAAATCCGAAACACTCTTCGCAATCCCGCCAGCTTCTTGATTTGGAATCGTTAAGAGATTAATTGATGGATACGGAGGTAAAGATTCTCCGTATTGTTAACTGGCGGTCTGCTGCTCTAGCAGGTAGCGAAGATTCGTGGAAATCTTGGAATCACACCTTTCCAAACCTTTTCGACACGAAGGCGTGGCCGTTGGAAGAATGTTGATGGTTCTACTCGCGTATCCTCGATTCACACCGTTAACAAACGACACACATATCGATAAGAAGCTGGTGGGCTCTTTCCCAAGCAGTGGGTGATAGAGGTTAGTACTAGAGGACTCCATCCGAATGGCGAACGGCCGTCAAGACGGAATCCCCAAACACCGACTCGGTTGTGGAAGTTCCCGGTGGCTGTGCGGCTGTGGCCGTCATGCTTGACTAAGCACGACACGCTTGCAGCTGTGAGCGAATCAGATGTGCTCGCAAACGTGGATCTGCTCTATTTTCGACCCAACAGAGTAAGCGCTACGGAATACAAAACCTGACGTTTCGATTACAGTAATAAGCTAAGCTCGCAATCATTATTCACTAAGAGATGGCGGCTTATGATAATAACCTCTCCTCCTCCTCCTTCAGCTTGCTACCTTCTGCCTTTCTTCACTGACTATTCTACACCAACTTCTACTCTCTATTTCTCGCTGTCTTGTGAAGCCCACCAATTCAGCACTTTCCCATTTCCTTGCCCATCATGTTCAAAAGAACCACCTTCACCACCCTGACCGCCTTGCCCGAGGGCATCACCCGCGCAACAGTCCTCGAAACCCTCCACTGCCACACCGAGATGATCGACCTTAACCCTTTAGTCGAAGAGCGCCACCCCTGCAAACCACCCCCAAACGCAGACCCCGAAGAAGCAGTCCACTGCCAATGGTACTCCATGACCGATAAAATCAACTACCTCCCGGGCGGCCTGGTCTCTGGGCACATCACCTTTTTCTGCTGCTTCAATGATCTCACTACCGGCGTGCAAACGCACTGCTACGCACCCTTGGGACTAGATATCAGAGGGAAATGGACGCTCGGTGGATCGCTGCCCGGGGAACCTAAAGAACCCGTGGAGCTAGGACTGGGCGTGCCGAAAAACGGGCTATGGCTAAGAGAAGACGTCGACATGCGCTGCAACGTCTTCGCCACAAAATTCGTGAAGAAAAACCTTAAAAGCGCCCACGCGACCCTCGTCGACCGCCTGATTGAAAAGGCCCACTTGGCCGAGCGCAACGCCTACAACCACCGCCTCTCTATTGCGAAATCGTTTCTCCCCACCCCCTCAACCTCCACCTCCGACCACCACGGTGCAGCCCCTTCCTACGCCGACTCGCGCAATTCCAAAAGCATGTCCCCCTTCCACAGCCCGGGCCTCCCTGGCCAACAATACATGGACCACCAGCATATGGAAACCGCCGCGCCGCCATACCCGTATCACGGCGTGGATCCAGCCTACAAAGAAGCGAATCCCTTTGAGCGCGCAAACTCTTATGATCGCAGTTCGGGGCAGTCGTGGCACCCGATGGAACTTCCCACTACCCAGTCACCGGTAAACCCCACGCAATCGTTCCAGGCGGTCGAACTGCCTGTACATGAGGTTGCGCCGCTGAGGATACAAAAGACGTCGCCAAAAACGTCACCACAGCTACCGAGTCGACAAGGCCCGCCTCCACCACCCATACCGAACCGGCTACCTGGAGGGGCTCGACCTTCTCAAGCGCTGCGATAGCTGGCGGCTTATGGTTTCTAGTTCGACTTTTTGATTTGCTTGGACGCCAGTTGGTGGTGCGTACATATTGGAACATTTGTAGGATACATATTTCATGATACCCTAGTCTTTACGAAGCTGCCATGTTCCGTTATTGGATGATCTAGATAATTTGTTCAGTATAGCCCATTTACAAAATTTACAAAACCATGCCTCATTACATATATCCTCGTCACCCAAAACCTCCCTCCACCTTTTCCACATCATCGCATCACCACACACACATCCAGTATTGGCACCCCACCACCCTACCCATCTCCAAACCCCCCCAAAATCCCCATCACGAACCACTCCCTTTCCCACCTCCCCCCTCCCCCATCTCCCCACCATTAAAAACCCCCCTTCCCCTTCCACTCCCCGCTCACCCACACAACCAGCTCCCCCCATTCTCCACTCCACCCCACCCCACCCCACCCCACCCCCCCACCCCTCTCCCTCCCCTCCCACCGCAAGAGTACCAAACCCCCTCCTATCCCTTCAACCAATGTCTTGACACTCTATACACACCCCAGTGTTCCTCCACTACAACATCGTGTTTGGTTTATATCATCCGAGGTTGCGGCTCCGAAGGGGTTTGATAAGATTCGAAATAGCAGGGGTGTTTTATTGAATGAATGAATGAAGGAGATGGTATGGGTATGGGGTAGGGTATGGGTATGGGTATGGAGTATGTTGTATACATAGTTGATGGCAGAGATTTTTCATATGGATGGATGGATGGGTCGAATAGTTTTAATATGGATAGGGGTCATCGGCTGTGTTTGGTGTTAAAGGAGAATGTGGGTCTCGATGGGGGATTGGGAAGCTAGCGCGAGAAGGAGAATTGAGCAGATCAATATACGAAAACCAATTGATCTTGGACTTTTTATGCTCGAGTTGTTCAATTGGTCTGATAGCTGATCCAGCTCGCGGTGGTTGATAACAGCCTCGATTGTGCCGAGGCGGAATTACGGATGGGAGAAAAACCGAGGGCGTGATGTGCTGCGGTGGGTGATTGGTATGGCTCAAGGGAGTGGAGGGTCTGAGAGGACAGGAAGTTTCGGCGTTTTCGGATGAAATACCTCGCATGAAGAGGTAGGATAAGAAGCAAGAATACCCCGGATTGAAAGGATTACAAACACTAGCTAGAGAAATCTACATCAAACTCAAGAAATCTACATGGAGGACTCCTTTGAATCCTGATAGGTCATGAAGGAAGTAACCTGCCAACAAGAATCTAGGGGTTTTGCTTGACGAATTCGACACCTGGGGAATATCAGCTTATACCCAATAGGAGAATATCTATGTGGGGAAGTCTTACCCTTGGCAATATTCTTCTTCAGATCAGCCAAACAAGCGTCAAGCAACTTCTGCTCATGTTCCGAGATCTTGCCGACCTCATGGATCTTCTCAATACCGTTGGGCCCGAGTTCGACCTTTGATGCAAAGAAATCGATACCTTGGCCCTTGTACAACGGGCTGTCCACAAATGTAGGCTCAACGACACCCTTCTGGCCCTGGGCTGCCTTGAGCAGACTCTCGGCAAAGCGAGCACCAGCCATTGCCATTGACAATGTCGCAGACCCGCTTCCATTCTTGGCCTTTACAACCTCGTCACCTCCAAATTGTACGCGGTAAACGTAGTCGTCGAGGTTTTTGCCCGTGAGCGAGTAGCCGGACTGGGAAAGTAGAGGAACAATGGTAGCGCCAGAGTGCCCACCAACGACTGTAATGTTCTCATCGGCCGGGTCGGTGCCCTTGTTTTGTGAGATGAAGCGGGAAGCTCGGACGACGTCGAGAGTAGTGACACCGAAAAGACGCTTGGGGTTATAAACGCCTTTCGCCTTGAAGATCTCGGCGCATATTGGAACGGTAGAGTTGACCTAGTAGGTTGTCAGCAACGTCGATTGAAAAGACCCAGGTACCATTTCATACAGGGTTGGCTATAACAAGAATATTTGCTTCGGGCGCCGAGTCCGCACAAGCCTTGGCTAGGTCCCGAACGATTGACGCATTGGTATTGAATAGATCTGGACAAGCCTTAGTACGATTCTATAGCATTGTCTCCGCGTCTCATACCGTCACGAGTCATTCCTGGCTTTCTGGGCACGCCAGCGGGTATCAGAACAATTTCGGCTCCGGTCAGAGCTTTCTTCAATCCGTCGGCTTCTGGCTCGTAGCCGGTGACGTTACTCTTGGTGTTTATGTGACCGATGTCGGCGGCAACACCTGCTTGCGTATCAGCCATGGACGTACCAATACGAGATAGCGTCACAAACCTGGGGCGCCCTTGATGTCATAGAGTGCAAGCTCGGTAACTCGTGGGTTCAACTTCATCAACAGGGACAGAGGTTGTCCAATTCCTCCAGCTCCTCCCAAGACGGTTACTTTCGATGCCTATGGCTCATAATCAGTTCTAATTGTCGTTCTCGAGGTTAGAGCTCCGCTGATTGGGGCGGATAAAGTTGCTGAAGCTTCGTACCTGTCTGGCTGAGACAGAGAAGGCTCTCCGCTGGCAAGCACCGAATATCTGGCGTGATGCAAACATAATGTAGAGCTAGATATCTCAATTAATAAGAAAGTGCGCAGTCTAATGAGAGAGAATGTCAAGTTGCGGGCAAAAGGATAACGTGAAAGTCGAGAGAAAAGAAAAGTAGCGGAAACAACTGGGGTACGTTTAAGGTTTAGTAAGCTAGCTGTATGTAGAACTACATAGCATCCCCGGCATCGACTGTTTGCTTTTCTACGTCTCGGACGTTTAGTGAGATACTCGTAGCTTCAATTTGACGCTGCTCATTTTGCCTTTTTTGGTGCAATTTGTTTGTTGGATAATTTACAGAAGTATCGTTTTCCTTTGGGACAGACTAAAAAAGATCGTAGAACATGTTTCAGCCTCAGTGGATTTAATCATATTCCGTCATACCATCTTCCGAAGATGTCATATCGAGGCGGCAAAGTATCATGAAAAGTTCAGTACTATTGAGGTCTTCAGGGTGGCGTGAAGCTCGTCTCATTCCTGGGCTATTAACCTTGAGCACTTCCTTTATTTCAAAGCTTTCCAAACGAGATAATGAGCCGCTTGTTGAAGAAGATAATGGACACCATCATATCGGTGGACGATGTGAATATCAGCTAGCTATGTTTGTTACCAAAGCAGCTCGTCTCATATCATCACTGGTAAGTCACCATCTTCAGACTTCTTCGCCCTTTACCCCCCCTTCGATCCCGACAAGTCCTCCCCAAACTCCTTCCCGTCCACAACCACCTTCTCGCAAGACTGAATCACAAACGCCATCCGCGCAACTTCCGTCTTACTCAAATTCTTCCACGCATGTATCGTCGCCCTCTGAATAACGCAATCCCCTGCCTTACATACGCGCTTCTCCCCACTATCAAGCAACAGCTCCACCTCTCCAGAAAGCACAATCGCATAGTCCAGCGTCTGCGTGCGGTGCATCACGCCGGACTTGTCGTCGGGGTTGGGTTGGTGGTCTACGATGATGAAGACGCTACCGCCATGGGCTGGGAACAGGGTTTTTGGAAACAGGGGAAGGGGGGAGATGTTGCTGGCGGAGATGTGAGCGGGTAGGTCTTGGTTGTTGAAGAGGCTGATGGGGTTTTCGGCGGAGTAGATGTAAGCGAGGCTGCTCTCAGGGGTTACAACGTTGCTGTTTGTGGAACTAGTGGGGTGGAAGGATGCTTTGCCGTTTGAAGAATTGGTGGTGATATGGCAAGTGACAGGTAAGAAAGGTACCGACATGACTAAACGAGGAGGAATGGATGATGGATTGGGGCCTCGTCCGATCGAGGTGTGACTATCTGACGGAAGTATAATGGGTATCACTGTGCGAAGAAGGAGGATACAGCTTTATAGTCAATATTAGTGCCCTACTACTCGTAATGCAGGTTGAATTGGGTTTACTAATCGCGGAATTTAGGAGATGGTAACCCCGTCCTTCTAATTCAGGTTATACCAAAACTTCGCTGAAACCTAGGTAGCGAGATGCCTGTCTTTGATGTATCTTCAGTGCACTCAGATTTTCATTTGTATTGAATATTTTTGCAATCATGTTGTTATTACTCGGTTATATGTGTCATTGCTAAAACAAATCCAATTCGATCGTTTTCACATTCAATCGCTTATCTTGAAACGCTTCTCTAACCATGATATCCGTTCTCTAATACAACTCTTAACTTCGTTCAGCAAAATCAAGAACTTTCTCAGCTCCTCACGGCTCAGAAAAGAGGTCTCACATCCCCTGCATGACTCGCATCCCATTCCCTCAATCACACTATTTACTCTTCGTAACTCCCTTTTTCCAACGCAACGGAACCCATCGAATACAACCACGCATCTAGCCTCCACCTCCACCCACTCAGAAAACATGCTTCAACCCCCCTCTTCCAGTCCCCACTTCCCCTACAAAACCCCCTCTCACGAACCAACCCCACCTCCACCATATTTCCAAGCTCCCATCGCCACTCCAACACCATCCCAACCCCAACACCCACAAGCCTCCTCACCCCCCCAAACTATTCCCACCCCCAAACCCCTTCCACTGCCCGCTCAAAAACAACGGGCTGGTCCCCACTACCGCAACTGCGCCTCAGACGAACCCCTCGTCAACCGAAACCAACGCCCGCGATGCAAGCATTGGCAGCTGCAGCGCGTGCGGGCTCTGGATGCCGAGCCGGCGCCTTGAGGCGCCAGTAGTGTATCGCTGCTTGGCGAGCAGCGGTGTGGGAGGTGCGTAGATTGTTTTGGCTCGTTCTTTTGGGGGGG